>Ga0213872_10000007_pt1 | contig 228206 bp, 199 predicted proteins | sample VelepicomBERX_R2_FD_160071 | JGI IMG/M metagenome (GOLD analysis project Ga0213872, IMG submission 160071) | Rhizosphere microbial communities from Vellozia epidendroides in rupestrian grasslands, the National Park of Serra do Cipo, Brazil - RX_R2 | ecosystem: Host-associated > Plants > Roots...
GGCCGGGCACGGCCAGGTCCTGCACGACAAAATCGCCGTGCTCTCGCGCGTCGAGCATGGCGGTGATGGTCGGGCCCGCCTGGCGATGCCGCGGCGCCTCGTCTTCATCGGCAATGGCCTTGAGGTCGCGCGGCGCCTGAACGGCTGCCGCCATGATGTCGCCATTGCCGCTGAAACCCTGCCCCAGCCGATCAGAGAGCGCCAGGCCGGCATGGCGCGAGCGCATCAGGATTTCGGTGGAGCCCAGCGTGCCGGCCGCCAGGATGACCCGCCTGGCGCTGAGCACGAAGGGCTCGACCTGCCGCGCACGCAGGTGCTCGTCGGTGTGGTTGACGAGCACGCGCCAACGGCCCCCCGCTTCGTCACGCTCCACGCGCAGCACCGTGGCGCCGGTCACGATCTCAACCCGGTTCTGCCAGGCCTGCACCAGCAGATTGGTGTCGAGCGACTGCTTGGCGCCATGGTTGCATCCGGTCGCGCAATCGCCGCAGGCGATGCAGCGGTCGAGCGGAAGGCCGGCCGGGCTCACCGCGTGCTCGTCCAGCGCCATGCAGATGGCCACAGGCCTCTGCGGCGCCTGCGCGCTGCCCAGTTCCGCCAGGAAGCTGGCGCGCCGCGGCGAGTAGCTCGTCAAACGGTCTATGGTGTTGGGGCGGCCTTGCGCATCGCTGGCACCCAGGGCGCGGCTGGCGGCTTCATACCAGGCCTTCATCTGCCCGGGATCGGTGCGCAAGGATTGCGGCCAGGCGTTGCCCTTGAAAATGTCTGGCCGGGCCGGCTCCATCACGCCGGCATTGATCAGCGAGCCGCCGCCCAGCCCGTTGGCCAGCGTGACGCACATGTCGGCGCCCAGCCGAAAGTCGAACAGGCCCTCCCTGCGGCCCCTGACAACGGACGAATTGGGCGTCGAAAACCTGACTTCGCCAGGCAGATCCGCCATGCGGCTGGGAAAGCTGCCTTTCAGGTACTCGCGGCCCCGCTCCAGCAGCGCCACGCGTAGCGGCCGGCTCTGCGCGTCCTGGGCGGTCGAGAACGCCTTCGCGGCGGCCGAGCCGCCGTAGCCGCTGCCGACCACGATAAGGTCGTAATCGGTTTGTTCAGCGCCTTCCGCTGGCGGCGCCTTGGCGCGGTCCAGCATCAGGGCCGCCAGCCCCTTGGACAACCATCTCGTCGCACGTGGATTTACTGCTTTTGTCACGTGAACAGCGACCTCAGGCCAGATGCAGTCCGAATCTCGGCAGTATCTCCTGAACGACAGTGAATTGCTGCGTTTTCAGAGCCTCATGGAATTTGCGGTAGTCGGAGTCTTCAAAGGCGGGACTCCACCTCGGTTTGTCGCCGGCGCATTCATCGTCGATCAGGCCGATGGCCTCGGATTGCCAGGAGCCCGGCCCCTTCTTGATGTACCGGGGCAGCGGCTCGCGGACACCTGCCAGCATGCCGTTCGCCAGCGCGCAGCCGAAGCGATGCAAGCGCGTCTCCTCGTCATGGTCCTTGTTGTTGGCCAATGCAATGCTCAGCGACGTCAAGGCCTGGGCCGGCAAGTCGGAAAACCGCAGGAAATCCTCGCTGCCGGCCTGGAAGGCCGCCAGCACCTTGTAGATCATGTTGGCGGCTTCGAGGTAGTCAGGCAGGTTGTGGCGCGCCACGGTCTGGCCCGTCACGGTCGTGTAGGTCCAGTGCGCCCAAGGCAGGTCGGGAAACTGCAGCGCAGCCGCACGGCCCAATCCCGAAAAATGATCGATGGTCATGTCTGGCTGGGCATCGCCGGCATGCGTGAGGCTGCGCGTCAACTTGGAGAACCACATCCAGTCGGGGAAATCGTCGGCTTCCAGCCAGATGATGCGGTTGCTGTCGCTGACCACGCCGCTGAAACCCTGGTTCGCCCAGGTGGCGGCATAAGCGTGCAAGGCCACCCCCAGCCGGTGCAATCCATTGCTCGCCGATCGCGCCTGCAGCGCATCCCTGATCAAGGCCTGACCCACCTGGCTGTTGGGTCGGCAGACCGCCTGCTCCTGCAGGCTGTCGCCCTGCGCGGCGGGCAAGAGATGAAAGGACGCCGACACCTGGCAATCCTTCTCGTCGATCTCGCGCTTGAAGTCGAAGGTCGAGTGGGCGCTGGCGATGGGCTCGAAGACCTGCCCGTCTTCGAACTGCAAGGCGTCTTCCGTCGTCGCGTCATTCACATACTGGGACGCATGCGCAACTGTCTTGGCCTGGTGCAAGGACAGCCCCGCCAACCTGGCGAGGTAGTACAGCACCCCGTAATGGAAGTCGATGCCCATTTGAAACTCCCTGCAGACGAACATCCGGCAGCACCTGGGCGCAAGCCGAATGCACGGTCCGACTCGCCACGGGGATGAATTGATCCCTGCCTTCAGTTTGGGCGAATAAGAGTCTCATCGTTATCCCCCTTTGTGGGGAAACGCGAGTTGCGACTCAATCGGTTTGATCTATGTCAGGAAAGCGTTACTCAAGCCGAACGCGTGCAAATTTGCGCTTGCCGACCTGCATCACGAAGCAGCCTGCATCAAGCTTCAGGCCCTTGTCGCTGATCACGGCGCCGTCGATGCGCACGCCGCCTTGCTCGACCATGCGCATGGCTTCGCTGGTGGAAGGCACCAGGCCGGCCGCCTTCAGGACCGCGCCGACGCCCATCGGCGCTCCGCTCAGGCTCACCTCGGGGATTTCATCCGGGATGCCGCCCTTGGCGCGGTTATTGAAGTCCTGCTCGGCCTGTTCAGCGGCCTGCGCGCTGTGGAAGCGGGTGGTGATCTCCTTGGCCAGCATCACCTTGGCGTCCTTGGGATTGCGTCCGCCCTGCACTTCGGCCTTGAGCGCGACGATGTCGTCCAGGCCCTTGAAGCTCAGCAGGTTGAACCACTTCCACATCTGCTCGTCGCTGATGGACAGGATCTTGGCGAACATGCTGTTGGCCGGCTCGGTGATGCCGACATAGTTGTTCTTGGATTTGGACATCTTCTCGATGCCGTCCAACCCCTCCAGCAGCGGCATGGTCAGGATGCACTGCGGCTCCTGGCCGTACTCCTGCTGCAGATGGCGCCCCATCAGCAGGTTGAACTTCTGGTCGGTGCCGCCAAGTTCGAGGTCGCTCTTCAAGGCCACCGAGTCGTAGCCCTGCATCAGCGGATACAGGAACTCGTGCACCGAAATGGGCGTGTGACTCTGGAAGCGCTTGGTGAAGTCGTCGCGCTCCAGCATGCGCGCCACCGTGTACTTGGCCGCCAACTCAATCATGCCGCGCGCGCCCAGCGGGTCGCTCCACTCGGAGTTGTAGCGGATTTCAGTGCGCGCCGGATCCAGCACCAGGCTGGCCTGGCGGTAGTAGGTGTCGGCGTTGGCCTGGATCTGCTCGCGGGTCAGCGGCGGACGGGTGTTGTTGCGGCCGGAGGGGTCGCCGATGGTGGAGGTGAAATCGCCGATCAGGAAAATCACCTGATGCCCCAGGTCCTGCAGCTGGCGCATCTTGTTCAGCACCACCGTGTGGCCGATGTGGATGTCCGGCGCGGTGGGATCCAGGCCGAGCTTGATGCGCAAGGGCTGGCCGGTGGCCTGGGACCGGGCCAGCTTGGCCAGCCAGTCCTGCTGCGGCAGCAATTCGTCGCAACCGCGCAGGCTGACGCGCATGGCCTCCTGCACCTTGTCGGTCACGGGATGTGCGGGCGAGGATGAAGCAGCTGGCGATGTGGACATGGGCACTGGCATGGCGAGAAATGAACGGGCAGCAAATGTAAAGCCTTGATTTACCGGGTTTCCTAGGCTTTTTTGCGTAGACCACCTGGGTATACTTGCGGCTTGTTTTTCGCCGTGAGCGGACCGGGTGTCGACCAGGTGTCCGGCCGCTCCCCGAGCTTTTACGGTCGGCGAAAGTAAAAGATTCTAGTGGACACGCTCCTGCGGGGTGCTCCACCCAGGGCGGGCCAGCCTGGCTGGACCTGGAAAACAACAAGGTTCGTCGTGTGAGTGATTGGATTCCCGTACAGGGCAACAAATTGCGTGTGAAGCTGCGGTTGGCGCTGGCGCTGACCGAAGCCTTTGCCGCCCGGCATCCGCGCGCCCTGACCGGCACCGTGGTGAGCCTGCTGAGCGGCTTTGCCATTGCCGCCTTCGGCATTGCGCCGCTCGCGCCCGACGCCGAAAAACTGATCCCGCAGCTGGTTCAGGACCCGGCGCAGATGCCGGATCTGCAAGACCAGCTCGCCGCCCTGGCGTCCAACGAGATCAGCCTGAGCCGCAACGATCAGACCCGCTCCAGCGACACGGCCGACACCTTGCTCAAGCGCATGGGCGCCTTCGATCCGGCGCTGGCGCAATTCCTGCGCACCGACGCCATTGCGCGCAAGGTGCTGCAGGGGCATGCCGGCAAGCCCGTGCAGATCACGGCCAAGCCTTCGGGCGAGGTCGAGTCCATGGTCGTCCGTTACGCGGCCGAGCAGGCGGACATGCAGGCCACGCATTTCACGCGGCTGAGCATCCAACGCCAGGGCAAGGCCTTCAGCGCCAAGATTGAAACCGCGCCGCTGCAAAGGCAGATTCGCCTGGGCAGCGGCACCATCGCGTCTTCGCTGTTTGCGGCCACCGACCTGGCCGGCGTGCCCGACGGCATTGCCAGCCAGATGGCCGACATCTTCTCGGGCGACATCGATTTCCGTCGCGATCTGCAAAAAGGCGACCGCTTCTCGGTCGTGTTCGAAAGCATGACCGCGGACGGCGAAACCGTCAGCTGGGACAGCAGCCCGGGCCAGGTGCTGGCGGCAGACTTCAGCAGCAAGGGCCGCACCTACTCGGCCGTCTGGTTCAAGAATGACGCCGGCGGCAAGGGTGGCTATTACGGCATGGATGGCCAAAGCAAGCACCATGCCTTCCTGAGCAGCCCGATGGAGTTTTCACGCATCACGTCCGGGTTCGCGATGCGCTTCCACCCCATTCTGCAGACCTGGCGCAAGCACGAAGGCATTGACTTCGGCGCGCCCACCGGGACCGCCGTGCGCGCGGTGGGCGATGGCGTTGTCGACTTTGCCGGCTGGCAAAACGGCTTTGGCAACGTCGTCATCCTGCATCACAGCAATGAGCGCACCACGCTTTACGCGCACCTCAGCCGCATTGACGTGAAAAAGGGCCAGCGCATCGAGCAACGCCAGAAAATCGGCGCTGTCGGCGCGACCGGCTGGGCCACCGGCCCGCATCTGCACTTCGAATTCCGCACGCATGGCCAGCTTCAAGATCCGGCCACCATTGCCAAGGCGTCCGACAACGTGACCTTGCCGGCTTCTGCGAAGGCACAGTTCCAGCAGGCAGTCGCCAGCATCAAGCCCCAGCTCGACAACGCCCGCAGCATCAGCGAGGGCGTCAGCGGAGCGGAATGAGCGCCAAGGTCGACGCAGGCTCTGCAGGCATTGCGCCCGGTGTCGACCCGCTCTACATCGGCCTGATGTCCGGCACCTCGCTGGACGGCGTCGACGCGGTGCTGGCGCAGTTTCCCGAGAAACATGACAGCGGCGCCATCCGGGTCCTGGCCAGCAGCCACCTTGATTTCGACGCGGACTTTCGCAACGAGCTGCTGGAGTTCAACCACCCGGGCACGAACGAAACGCACCGCAACGCGCTGGCGGCCAACGCCATCGCACGCCTCTATTCCGCTGCGATCGAGCAACTGCTGGACGGCATTGCGCCGAGCGTCCGGCATGCCGTGGCAGCGGTAGGCGCGCATGGCCAGACCGTTCGTCACCGCCCCGGAGAATTCGATGGCTGCGGCTATACGGTGCAGTTGCTCAACGGCGCCCTGCTGGCCGAATTGAGCGGCCTGAACGTCGTCTGCGACCTGCGCAGCCGCGACGTCGCCGCCGGCGGCCAGGGCGCGCCGCTGGTGCCGGCCTTCCACCAGGCCGTTTTTCATCGCCCGGGACGGGATACTCAGGTCGTCAACATCGGCGGCATCAGCAACATCAGCCTGCTGGGCGACACCGTGAAGGGCTTTGACTGCGGCCCCGGCAACTGCCTGATGGATCTCTGGATCCAGCGGCATCTGGGCCAGGCATTCGATGCCGGCGGCCAATGGGCAGCGCAAGGCCAAGTGCTGCCCGCGCTGCTGGAAGCGATGTGGGCCACGCCCTTCTTCCATCAGGCCCCGCCGCGCAGCACGGGGCGAGACCTCTTTAACGCCGCATGGCTGGACGGCCTGCTGCACGACGGCCATGCCCAGGCGGCGCCCGTGGACGTGCAGGCCACGCTGGCCGAACTGACGGCGCGCGCCATCGGCACCAGTGTCCCGGCCCAAGGTGGCGGGATTGATGCAGTCCTGCTGGTCTGCGGCGGCGGCGCCTTCAACACCCATTTGCTGCAGCGGCTTCAGGCCCTGCTGCCGCTGCGCAAGGTGCTGTCCACCGACACACAGGGCCTGCCGGCCATGGAAGTCGAGGCCGCCGCATTTGCCTGGCTGGCGCAGCGCTTCATGGCGGGCTTGAGCGGCAACTTGCCGTCCGTGACCGGCGCCAAGGGACCGCGTGTCCTGGGCGCCCTCTATCCAGCCTGAAAAAACAAAGCCGCCTCAAGAGGCGGCTGATCGATCAGGCCGGCAGCCTTTACGGACACTCAGACCGAGAAGCTAGACCCGCAACCGCAGGTGGTCGTGGCATTCGGGTTCTTGATGACAAACTGGGCACCCTGCAGGTCTTCCTTGTAGTCAATCTCGGCGCCGACCAGGTATTGCAGGCTCATGGCATCGATCAGCAGGGTCACGCCGTTCTTGTTCATTTGCGTATCGTCTTCGTTGACGGCCTCATCGAAGGTGAAGCCATACTGGAAGCCCGAGCAGCCGCCGCCCTGCACGAACACGCGCAGCTTCAGGTCGGGATTGCCTTCCTCAGCCACCAGGTCGCGCACTTTGTCAGCGGCACTGTCGGTGAAGACCAGGGGCGCCGGGATCTCGCTGGGGCCGGCGACGGGGGATTCGAGAACTGCGCTGCTCATGCTGGTTCCTGGGAATATCAAATTGATCGAGATTATGACCGAGGGCCTCAGTCAGGTATTCGAGCCGGTGCCGCAGCCCTAAGCCGAGTGCGGTTTTAGGTCCGAAAACAAAACAAGGCCGCGCCCCGTGAAGGATGCGGCCTTGCCATAGTGACCAACCTTGAGCCGGTCGGCCAAGAAGGATCAGCGCTTGCTGAACTGCTTCCGACGACGAGCGCCGTGCAGACCGACCTTCTTACGTTCGACTTCACGAGCATCGCGCGTCACGAAGCCGGCACGGCTCAGTTCAGGCTTCAATGCTGCATCGTAGTCGATCAGTGCGCGGGTGATGCCCAGGCGCACGGCGCCGGCCTGACCCGATTCGCCACCGCCGTGCACATTGACCTTGACATCGAAAGCTTCGAGGTTGTTGGTCAGCACCAGCGCCTGACGGCACACCATGATCGAGGTTTGACGGCCGAAGTACTGCTCAACCGGCTTGCCATTCACGATGATCTGTCCCGTGCCCTTTTTCATGAAGACACGAGCGACCGACGACTTGCGGCGGCCGGTTCCATAGTTCCAGTTTCCGATCATCACCGCTCCTTAGATTTCGAGAGCCTTGGGCTGCTGAGCGGCATGCGGGTGGGTGGCACCTGCATAGACCTTCAGCTTCTTCACCATGGCGTAGCCCAACGGACCCTTGGGCAGCATGCCCTTGACAGCCTTCTCCAGGGCGCGGCCCGGGTGCTTGGCTTGCATGTCCTTGAACTTGGTGGCGTAAATGCCGCCGGGGAAGCCGGAGTGACGGTAGTACACCTTGTCGGTGGCCTTGTTGCCGGTCACACGGAGCTTGTCCGCATTGATGATGACGATGAAATCACCGGTATCCACGTGAGGCGTGTAAATGGCCTTGTGCTTGCCGCGCAAACGGAGTGCCACTTCGCTGGCAACACGTCCGAGCACCTTGTCGGTGGCGTCAATTACAAACCACTCGTGCGTCACCTCGGCCGGCTTGGCGCTGAAGGTCTTCATGAGTTTCTTTCAATACGTCTGCTCTATGAAAAGCAGACAAGTCGCATGGCTGTCGCCTGAAAAAATCAGGCCAGATCATGCACCGGACTCGGTGCCGCTTATTGATGTTTGATGTCGTTCAAACACCCCTGCGGCCTCTCACCGGCACACCACCCCTTTTACCCGCAGCCAAATACGGGTAAGCCCGCAAGAATAACAGCAATTTGGTCACAAAACAAGCGGCTGCAAACAACTTGCCGCACGCGCGTTCGTCGGCCAGCCTGTAATATACGGGTAAGTACCTAATCCGGATCGGAGTCCGCATGAACTCCTCTGAACCGAGCAAGATGTCCGATGCATCCGCCGCAGACCGCGGCTCCAATTCCAGCCTGCTGACCGCCTGGCCGCCCAAAGCCATGTTGCGGCGCTGGGCCGCATGGGTGCCCATCCGCTCGCTGGCCAGGCGACACCGCCGCAAAATTTGCGAGCACCTGCTGGGGCTGTCCGACCGCGACCGCTATCTGCGCTTTGGCTACCAAGCCAGCGACGAGCAGATCAAGCGCTACGCCATGTCGCTGAATTTCGAGCGCGACGAGGTGCTGGGCATTTTCAACCGCCGCCTGCAGCTCGTCGCGATGGCGCATCTGGCCTACACCCCCGCGCCGCAGCGCAAAGGCAAGCCCGCCATGGCGGAATTTGGCGTGTCGGTGCTCGACAGCGTGCGGGGCCGCGGCTTTGGCGCCCGGCTCTTTGAGCATGCGGCGTTGCATGCGCGCAACCGCGGCATAGAAACCCTGTTCATCCACGCCCTGAGCGAAAACGCGCCCATGCTGCGCATTGCCCGCAATGCAGGCGCCACCGTGGAACGCGACGGCAGCGAATCGGAAGCCTGGCTGCGCCTGCCCCCGGACTCGGTATCGTCCCATGTGGACGAGGCGCTGGAGCGGCATCTGGCCGAGCTGGACTTCCAGGTCAAGAGCCACATGAAGACCTTCAGCGACATCGTGGAGGGCCTGGGCGACGTGAGCGACCACCTGCGCGACGGCATCAAGTTCATCAAATCGTGAAGCATTGCAGCTCCCGCCCCCTTGGCTGAGGGTGGTCCTGCACGCAAATTGAGCTTGAATTTCAGCTACATTGACCACATCGCGCCAGCACGGCTGGCGACCTGGTGCTTCAAACATCGGGTTCGAACATCAGGTCCCCACATCAGCCACCCGGAGTTCTAGGCGCATGCCCCTCACGCTTCCATGGATAGTTGCGCTGGCCAGCAGCCTTTGCATGCTGGCCATGGCGTGTGCATGGTTCCTCACGCGGCCGCGCAATACCGCTGCCAAGCTGCCGACGCACTGGGCCATCACCGCGCGCCCGGTGTTCAGCGCCGACGAGCGGCGCGCCTACCGGGCATTGAAGGACGCATTGCCCCATCATGTGATCCTGGCCAAGCTGCCGCTGGTGCGCTTTTGCCAGCCGACCGAGGCCCAGGAAGTCAAGTACTGGTTCGACCTGCTGGGCGCCAACCACGTGGCGTTCGCCATCTGCAGCCCCAATGGCCGCGTGCTGGCCGCAGTCGACCTCGAGTCGGAGCGCAGCCGCTCGACGCGCGGCACGCAGATCAAGCTGGCCGTGATGAACGCCTGCCGGGTCCGCTACCTGCGCTGCTCCATCGACAAATTCCCCAGCGCCGCCGAGCTGCAGCTGCTGGTGCCTTTCAGCAACAGCAGCGCCCGCGGCCCGCAGGCTGCGCCGCTGACGCCGTCGCCCCAGCCGGGCGCGCATCATGGGGGCATGCGGCCGCTTGCGCGCGGCAACCTGTGGAAGGATTCAACGCTGTTCAGCGATTCGTTCTTCACGCCCGACAACCGCTTCGACAGCGCCACCGGTCGCGTGCCGGCGCATATGCGCGACAACGTCACGATGGGGGCCGCCGCCTTCGAAGCGCGGCGCAGCTTCGCTGAGCCGCTGGAAGCGGCTTCGCAATTCCCCGACGAAGCGCCGAACGACATCGTCGGCGTCGTGATCGATACCCCGCCGCGCTACAGCCGGCGCTGAGTCAGGGGCCGCGTCGGCCCATCCCGGGGCCCAGCGCCGCGTTTGATCGGACAATGCAGCATCTCACGCATCGGATCAAACGTGTCCCACACCGGATTTGCCAATCTCACGCCCGAGCTCATGCTGGACGCGCTCAGCGCCGCCGGCCTGTCGCCTGACGGCCGCCTGCTGCAGCTGAATTCCTACGAAAACCGCGTGCTGCAAGTCCATCTGGACGACGGCCGCGTGGCCGTAGCCAAGTTCTACCGCCCGGGACGCTGGACCGATGCGCAGATCCTCGAAGAACACGCCTTCGCGCATGAGCTGAATGCCGCCGAGGTGCCCGTCGCCGCGCCTTGGACGCTGCACGCCGCCGATGCTGGCCTGCAGCTGGCGGGCGATCCGCCCACGCTCGCGCATTGGGGCGGGCAGCGCTTTGGCGTCACGCCGCGCCAAGGCGGTCGCGCGCCGGAGCTGGAAGACCCTGAAGTGCTGGGCTGGATCGGCCGCTTTCTGGGCCGGCTGCACGAAATCGGACGCCAGCGCCGCTTCGAGCACCGCGTGTCGTGGCACAGTGCCCAGCCGGCGCGTGATGCGCGCGACTGGCTGCTGGCGCACGACGCCGTCGCGCCCGAGATCCTGCCGGCCTGGGACGACATCGCGCAGCGCTGCACTGACCAGATCCAGGCTGCTTTCGACAGCCTGCCCGGCCTGCGCTGCCTGCGCCTGCACGGCGACTGCCATCCCGGCAACATCCTCTGGACGCCCGACGCCGGCCCCCATTTCGTCGATCTGGACGACGCCATGATGGGTCCGGCCGTCCAGGACCTCTGGATGCTGTGCAGCGATGCCCGCGGCAGCCGCGAACAGCTGGCCTGCCTGATCGACGGCTACGAGACCTTCACCGAGTTCGACTGGCGCGAGCTGCGCCTGATCGAGCCGCTGCGCACCCTGCGCATGATCCACCACAGCGCCTGGCTGGCGCGGCGCTGGGACGACCCCGCCTTCCCCATCGCCTTCCCCTGGTTCGGTACGGCCGGCTACTGGAGCGACGAGGTCGGCAAACTGAAAGAGCAGCTGAGCCTGATGCAGGAAGCCCAGGAAGCGGCAAACGCCACCCCCTGGTGATCCGCCACCAGCCTGATCAGCCCTGCAGCAGGGCGTTGACCCGGCGCACGTAAGCGGCGGGATCGTCAAGCTGGCCGCCCTCGGCCAGCACGGCCTGGTCGAACAGGATGTGGGCCAAGTCGTCGAAACGGGCGCTGCCGTCGAGCTTGGCGACCAGTGCATGGTCCGGATTGACCTCCAGCGTCGGCTTGGAGGCCGGCGCCGTCTGGCCGGCCTGCTTGAGCAGACGCGCCAGATGGCCGCTCATGTCGCCCTCCTCCACCACGATGCAAGCGGGCGAGTCGACCAGGCGAGTGGTCACGCGCACGTCCTTGACGCGGTCCTTCAGCGCTTCCTTCAGGCGCTCCAGCACTGGCTTGAAGGCCTCGGCGGCGGCATCGAGCTTCTTCTTTTCCTCCTCATCCTGCAGCTTGCCCAGATCCACCGAACCCTTGGCGACCGACTGCAGCGACTTGCCCTCGAATTCGAACAGGTGCGACAGCATCCACTCGTCGACGCGGTCGGTGAACAGCAGCACCTCGATGCCCTTCTTGCGGAAGATCTCCAGCTGCGGGCTGTTCTTGGCGGCGTTCAGCGAGTCGGCGGTGATGTAGTAGATCGCCTCCTGGCCCTCCTTCATGCGCGACACGTAGTCGGCGAAGGACACGCCTTCGTCGGCATGCGTGGAGGCAAAGCGCAGCAGGCCGGCCAGGCGCTCCTGATTCTGGTGGTCTTCGCCGATGCCTTCCTTCAGCACGGCGCCGAAATCGGTCCAGAAGCGCGCGTACTTGGCTTTCTCTTCCGCGTCCTCGCTGTTGGCCAAGCCTTCGAGCATGGACAGCACGCGCTTGGTCGAGCCCTCGCGAATGGCCTTGACGTCGCGGCTTTCCTGCAGCAGCTCGCGCGAAACGTTGAGCGACAGGTCGGCCGAGTCGATCACGCCCTTGACGAAGCGCAGGTACACCGGCATCAGCGCCTCGGCGTCGTCCATGATGAAGACGCGCTTGACATAGAGCTTGACGCCGCCGCGCTTGTCGCGGTTCCAGAGGTCGAAGGGCGCCTTGGCGGGGATGTAGAGCAGCTGCGTGTACTCGCTGCGGCCTTCCACGCGGTTGTGGGTGTAGGCCAGCGGCGCTTCGCTGTCGTAGCTGATCTGCTTGTAAAACTCCTGGTACTGCTCGGGCGTCACGTCGCTCTTGCTGCGCGACCACAGCGCCGAGGCCTTGTTGACGGTTTCCCATTCGGCCGTCAGCACCTGCTCGCTCTTCTCGGCGTCCCACTCTTCCTTGCGCATCAGGATGGGCAGGGAAATATGGTCCGAGTACTTGCTGATGATGGACTTCAGGCGCCAGGTCTTGAGGAATTCGTCTTCATCGGCGCGCAGGTGCAGGATCACGTCGGTGCCGCGCTGCGGCCGGGCTATGGTCTCGACCTCGTAGTCGCCCGTGCCCTCGGAACTCCAGCGCACGCCACGGTCAGCGGCCGCACCGGCACGGCGCGTTTCCACGGTGATGCGGTCGGCCACGATGAAACCCGAATAGAAACCCACGCCGAACTGGCCGATCAGGTTGGCGTCCTTCTTCTGGTCGCCTTCCAGTTTGGCCATGAACTCGCGCGTGCCGCTCTTGGCGATGGTGCCTAGGTGCGCAATCGCTTCCTCGGCGCTCATGCCTATGCCGTTGTCGCTGATGGTGACGGTACGCGCAGCGGCGTCGAAGCTCACCTTGACCTGCAGCTCGGCCTGGTCCTCGAACAGCGCGGCATCGTCAAGCGCCTCAAAGCGCAGCTTGTCGCAGGCATCGGAGGCGTTGGACACCAGTTCGCGCAGGAAGATTTCCTTGTTCGAGTACAGCGAATGCGTCACCAGATGCAGGATCTGCTTGACCTCGGCCTGGAAGGAATGGGTTTGCTTTTCCATAGCTTGTGCTTGAAATATGGGATGAAGGAGTTGAATCGGCCTGCAAAACGGATCGATTTGCAGGCCTGCGCTCGCGAAGATCGGGGCGGTTCAGGCCAATTCAAGCCCCGTCCGCAAGTCCGGCACAAAAAAGATCAGGCGCGCGCCGCCTTCACGGCCTCGCTCAGGACCTCCAGCACCTGCAGCGAGTCGTCCCAACCCAGGCAGGCGTCGGTGATGCTCTTGCCGTAGGCCAACTGCGCCGGATCGTCCTTGCCGGGCGTGAACTTCTGGGCGCCGTCGTGCAAATGGCTCTCGACCATCACGCCGAAGATGCTGCGGCCGCCTGCCTTGATCTGCGCAGCGATGTCCTGCGCCACCACCAGCTGGCGCTCATGCTGTTTGCTGCTGTTGGCATGCGAGCAGTCGATCATCAGTGTGGCGTCGAGCCTGGCGTCCGCCAGGTCGCGGCAGGCCGTGGCGACGCTTTCGGCGTCGTAGTTGGGCGACTTGCCGCCGCGCAGGATCACGTGGCAGTCCTTGTTGCCCTTGGTCTCCACGATGGCGACCTGGCCGTTCTTGTGCACCGACAGGAAATGGTGCGGACGCGCCGCCGCCTGGATGGCGTCGGTGGCGATCTTGATGTTGCCGTCGGTGCCGTTCTTGAAGCCGATCGGCGCCGACAGGCCCGAGGCCAGTTCGCGGTGCACCTGGCTTTCCGTGGTGCGCGCCCCGATGGCACCCCAGGAGATCAGGTCGCCGATGTACTGCGGCGAGATCACGTCAAGGAACTCCGAGCCCGCCGGCACGCCCAGCCGGTTGATCTCCAGCAACAGCTGGCGCGCGATGCGCAGCCCCTCGTCGATGCGGTAGGTCTCGTCGAGGTAGGGGTCGTTGATCAGGCCCTTCCAGCCGACCGTGGTGCGGGGCTTCTCGAAATACACGCGCATCACGATTTCCAGCGTGTCGGCGTATTTCTCGCGCTCGACCAGCAGGCGCTTGGCGTATTCCAGCGCCGCAGCCGGGTCGTGGATGGAACAGGGGCCGATGATGACCAGCAACCGGTCGTCCTTGCGGCGCATGATGTGGCGGATGCGCTCGCGCGTGCCCACCACCAGTTGCTCCATCGGCGTGCCTCGGATCGGGAAGAAGCGGATCAGGTGCTCGGGCGGCGGCAGCGGCGTGATGTCGCGAATGCGCTCGTCATCGGTCTTGCTGGTCTTGTCTTGCGGCGAGTACCAGCGTTCAGCCTGCGCGGCGTGCGGGGCTGCTGGCGATGCGGACTTGGCATTCATGAGCGTGAATCTTTCCTGGTTGAAGGGAACGAGGTGATAGCGAGCTGACAAAAACGGACAAAAACAAGGACAAAAACGACCCGCGAAAAAAAACCGCCTGGCTGCGAGGCCGGCGGTTTCTTGAAGATTCGCTGCGTTTTGCTTACGCCCTCAACTCTCCTCCGCCGGTGCGGTGCGAGAACCAAAAGAAGGCAAAGAAAAACGGCAGCGAACGCATAGGTTTCGATATTACCAACAAACTTCGGCCCTCAGGCCGTGCCGCCCACGGTCAGGCCGTCGATGCGCAGGGTCGGCTGGCCCACGCCCACGGGCACGCTCTGCCCTTCCTTGCCGCAGACGCCCACGCCGGTGTCGAGCTGCATGTCATTGCCTATCATGCTGACGCGGGTCAGCGCATCGGGGCCATTGCCGATGATGGTCGCGCCCTTGACCGGATACTGGATTCGACCCTTCTCGACCCAAAAAGCTTCGCTTGCCGAGAAAACAAACTTGCCGCTCGTGATGTCGACCTGGCCGCCGCCGAAATTGGTGGCGTACAAGCCCCGGTCGATGCTGGCGACGATCTCCTCGGCGGTCTTGTCACCGCCCAGCATGTAGGTGTTGGTCATGCGCGGCATGGGCACGTGCGCATAACTTTCGCGCCGGCCGTTGCCGGTCGGGCTGACCTTCATCAGGCGGGCGTTCATGGCGTCCTGGATATAGCCCTTGAGGATGCCGTCCTCGATCAGCACATTGCGCTGCGATGCACAGCCTTCGTCGTCGACATTGAGCGAACCGCGGCGGTCAGGCAGTGTGCCGTCGTCCAGCACCGTCACGCCCTTGGCGGCGACGCGCTGGCCGATACGGCCGGAAAAGGTGCTAGAGCCCTTGCGGTTGAAGTCGCCCTCCAGGCCGTGCCCCACGGCCTCGTGCAGCAGCACGCCGGGCCAGCCCGGGCCGAGCACCACGGTCATCTCGCCGGCCGGGGCCGGGCGGGAATCCAGGTTGGTCAGCGCCGCCGTCACGGCCTGGTCCACATAGCTGGCGATCATCTCGTCGGTGAAATACGCCAGGCCGAAGCGGCCGCCGCCTCCGCCTGTGCCGATTTCGCGCCGTTCGCCCTGCTCGGCAATCACGGTCACACTCAGGCGCACCAGCGGACGCACATCGGCCGCCAGCGTGCCGTCGGCGCGCGCGATCAGCACAACTTCGTGTTCAGCCGCCAGGCCTGCCATCACCTGCGCGATGCGCGGGTCCTTGGCGCGGGCCATGCGCTCGGCGCGTTCCAGCAAGGCGACCTTTTCGGTGCTGTCCAGGCTGGCGATCGGGTCGGCATCGCCATAGAGCTGGCGGCTGCCGGCCACCGTGGGGTTCGAGGGCACCTTGACGCGCCGGCTCTGACCTGCGGCGGCAATGGTGCGCACGGTGCGCGCAGCGTCGAGCAGCGCGGCCTCGGAAATATCGTCGGAATAGGCGAACGCGGTCTTCTCGCCGGCCACCGCGCGAACGCCCACGCCCTGGTCGATGCTGAAGCTGCCGCTCTTGACGATGCCCTCTTCCAGGCTCCAGCCTTCGGCCCGGGTGGTCTGGAAGTACAGGTCGGCGTCGTCGACCCTGTGCTCGGTGATCAGGCGCAGCGCCTGGGCCAGGCTGGCATCGGTGAGGCCATAGGGCTCCAGCAGTTGGGAGCGGGCTGTCACCAGGCGTGCAAGAGTGGGTTCGCGAGAAATCATGGAATGATTATCAGACGAAATCCCAGTGCGCTTGTCAGGCTTGCTGTTTCATTTCCAGCGCCGCCTCGTACAAGGCATTGCGCGGCAACCCGGTGATCTGCACCGCCAGGGCCACGGCCTGCTTGAGCGGCAATTCCGCCACCAGGCAGGTCAGCACGCGCCGGGGTTCGTCCGCCAGCCCCTGCGCCGACTCGGCCGGCGCCGCCGCGTGCAGCACCAGCACGAACTCGCCGCGCTCGCGCTGAGCGTCGGCGGCCAGCCAGGCGGGCAGGTCTGCGGCCAGGCCAGTGTGGATGGTTTCGAACTGCTTGGTCAGTTCGCGGCATACCGTGACGGTTTGCTCCGGGAGCAATTCGGCCAACAGGTCCAGCAGGCCGGCAATGCGGTGCGGCGCCTCGAACAGGATCTGGCTGAAGTCCGCGCCGCCCAGCGCCTGGATGCTGGAGCGGCGCTCCTGCGCCTTGGTCGGCAGGAAGCCGACGAGCCGAAACCCCTGGGCGCGCGCATCGCCGGCCGCGCTGAGCGCCGCGACCGCACTGCTGGCGCCAGGCAGGGGCATCACGCGCAAGCCAGCCGCCTGCACCGCCTGGACCAGCACGGCGCCGGGGTCCGAGATCGCCGGCGTGCCCGCATCGCTGATGTAGGCGATGCGCTCGCCCTGCTGCAGGCGCTGCACGACCTGCGCGGCGGCCTCATGTTCGTTGTGCTGGTGCAGGCTCATCAATGGGCGATGCAAGCCCAGATGGCGCAAGAGCCCTGCGCTGACCCGCGTATCCTCGCAAGCCACCGCATCGACCAGCGACAGCACATGCGCGGCCCGCAGGCTCAAGTCCGCCAGGTTGCCGATCGGCGTGGCGACAAGGTACAGCGTGGCAGGCGGATAGCTCTGCAAGCCCGCCGCAGCGGCGGCGGCCTGCATCAGCAAGGAGGCGTCGATGTTCAAGAGGCAGTCCCCGAAAGACCTGGGCGATGAAGCGGAAACCCGGGCGCTGCGTTATCTCGAACGGCAGGGGCTCAGGCTGGTGTGGCGCAATTATCAGGTCGCGGCCGGACCGCACGCCCGCGGCGGAGAAATCGACCTGATCATGCGCGAACGCGACGCCACCCTGGTCTTTGTCGAAGTGCGCCAACGCAAGAGCGGCGGGCATGGCGGCGCCGCAGCCAGCATCGGCCTGGGCAAGCAGCGGCGCATCGTCTTCGCGGCCCAGCATTACCTGCGCCGCTATGCCACGCCACCGCCCTGCCGATTCGACGTGGTGGCGCTCGACGGCGGCGAACTGCAATGGCTGCAAGGAGCGTTCGATGCGGCCTGACCCGGCGCCTCACGCGTCTGCCTTATGATCGGCCGCCATGTTTGAACAACGCATCCAGCAACAATTTTTCGAGAGCGCCGATCTGCAATACCAGGTCGCCGAAGCGCTGTCGCGCCCCGTGGCAACAGCGGCGCAGATGCTGGTGGACGGCATCACGGCCGGCGGACGCGTGCTGTGCGCCGGCCTCGGCCTTGCCGACCTGGATGCGCGCTATGCCGCGGCCATGCTGATGGGTCGTTTCGAGCAGGAGCGCCCCGGGCTGGCCGCCGTGCATCTGGACGGCCTGGTGCACGGCAGCCAGTTGGCGCGCCAGATCCAGACCCTGGGACACCCAGGCGATCTGCTGTGGCTGTTCGACAATCCTGCCGGTCCCGATGCGCAGATGCGCGCCGTGCTGGAGGCTGCGCACCAACAGGACATGAGCGTGATCGCCGTCACCGGCAGCCAGGACGAGGGCTACCGCGCCGATCTGCTGGACACCGACGTGCAATTGCGCGTCCCCCACAGCCGGGCTGCCCGGGTGGCCGAAACCTATCGCCTGCTCTCGCACTGCCTGTGCGACGCCATCGACGTTCAACTGCTCGGGACCGGCGAATGAGCCGGCTGCATTCGGTTTTCGACTGGTTTCCGTTCCAACTCGCCAACACCTAGACACCATGAAACTTCGCCCATCCCCTCGCGTCCGCTTGTGCACCCTCGGTCTGCTGCTGGGTTCCAGCCTGTGGCTCAGCGCCTGCGCGCCGCTGGTGGTGGGCGGCATCATGGGCGGTACCGCCCTGGTCGCCACGGATCGGCGCACATCCGGCACCCAGGTGGAAGACCAGGGCATTGAAATCAAGATCGCCGCGCGCCTGCGCGACCAACTGGGCGGCACGGTGCACATCAACGTCAACAGCTACAACCGCGTCGTGCTGCTGACCGGCGAGTCGGTGACCGACAGCGACAAGGCCGCCGCCGAGCACATCGCCGCCGGCGTCGACAACGTGCAGCGCGTGGTCAACGAGATCAGCGTGGGCTTCCTCAGCTCGCTGGGTTCCCGCTCGAAGGACCTGCTGATCGCCAGCAAGGTCAAGGCCAGCCTGGTGGCGTCCAACGACCTGATCTCGAACGCCTTCGACATCGTCGTCGAGCGTGGCGACGTCTATCTGATGGGCCGCGTCAGCGAGCGCGAAGCCAATCGCGCCACCGATCTGGCACGCTCGGTCGGCGGCGTGCAAAAGGTCGTGAAGCTGTTCGAGATCATTTCCGAGGAAGAACTGGCGCGCATCCAGCCGGCACCGGCGCCGGCATCCGCACCGACTTCAGCCGCTTCCGCAGCCAATCTCTGATCCTGCTCAGCGCAGGCGCCGCACCAGGCTGGAGGTGTCCCAGCGGCCGCCGGCCATGGCCTGGATGTCGGCGTAGAACTGGTCGACAACTGCCGTCACCGGCAGGCGCGCGCCGTTGCGCCGCGCTTCATCGAGCACCAGGCCCAGGTCCTTGCGCATCCAGTCGACCGCGAAACCAAAGTTGAACTGGTCGTCCACCATGGTCTTGCCGCGGTTGTCGAGCTGCCAGCTTTGCGCCGCGCCCTTGCCGATCACGTCCAGCACCAGCTTCATGTCCAGGCCCGCCTTCTGCCCGAAGGCCACGGCTTCCGACAGGCCCTGCACCACGCCGGCAATGCAGATCTGATTGACCATCTTGGCCAGCTGGCCCGCGCCGCTGTCGCCGATCAGGGTGACGGCGCGCGCAAAGCACTGCGCCACCGGCTGCATCGCCTCGAACGCCGCCGCGCTGCCGCCGCACATCACCGTCAGCGCGCCATTGACGGCGCCGGCCTGCCCGCCGGACACGGGTGCATCGACAAAAGCCACCAGCCGCTGCTCCGCCAGCCCGGCCAGCTCGCGCGCCACTTCGGCCGAGGCGGTCGTGTGGTCGACCAGTACCGCGCCGGACGCCATGCCGGCCAGCACACCGCCCTCGCCGAGCACCACGGCGCGCAGATCGTCGTCGTTGCCCACGCACGTGAACACGAAATCGGCACCCTGCGCCGCTTCGGCGGGCGTGGCAAGGTCGCGGCCACCGAACTCCGCCACCCAAGCCTGCGCCTTGGCGCGCGTGCGGTTGTAGACGGTCACCTGGTGGCCGGCGCGTGCCAGATGGCCGGCCATGGGGAAGCCCATCACCCCCAGGCCGATGAAGGCCACCTTGCGCGGGGTTTGCGCGTCGTAGGAACGAAGACCGATGGAAGCTGCGCCTGCAAACGTTGTCACTGAAAAAGTCCTGTCAGATGATGGTGAAGTGTTCGGTGCCCGCGTGCAGGTCGCCGCTGCGGGCGCGCTCGCTGTTGAGCTTGATCTGCAGCCGCAGGTCGTTGACCGAGTCGGCATTGCGCAAGGCATCCTCGTAATTGACGCGGCCGAACTCGTAAAGATCGAACAAGGCCTGGTCGAAGGTCTGCATGCCCAGTTCGCGCGAGCGCTTCATCAGCTCCTTGATCTCGGCGACCTCGCCCTTGAAGATCAATTCGGAGATCAGCGGCGAATTCAGCATGATCTCCACCGCGGCCACGCGCCCCTTGCCCTCGCGGCGCGGCAGCAGGCGCTGCGAGATGACCGCGCGCAGGTTGAGCGACAGGTCCATCAGCAACTGGGCGCGCCGCTCTTCCGGGAAGAAGTTGATCATCCGGTCCAGCGCCTGGTTGGCGCTGTTGGCGTGCAGCGTCGCCATGCAGAGGTGGCCTGTTTCGGCAAAGGCGACGGCGTGCTCCATGGACTCGCGGTCGCGGATTTCACCCATCAGGATCACGTCCGGCGCCTGGCGCAGGGTGTTCTTCAGCGCCAGCTCCCAGCTGTCGGTGTCTATGCCCAGCTCACGCTGGGTCACGATGCAGTTCTTGTGCGGGTGGATGAACTCCACCGGGTCTTCCACGGTGATGATGTGGCCGAAGGTCTGCTCGTTGCGGTGGTCGATCATGGCCGCCAGCGTGGTGGTCTTGCCCGAGCCCGTCGCCCCGACCACCACCACCAGCCCACGCTTGGTCAGCACCACGTCCTTCAGGATGGGCGGCAGCTCCAGAGACTCGATGGTGGGCAGGACCTGCGGAATGGTCCGCAGCACCATGCCCACATGGCCCTGCTGCAGGAAGGCATTGACGCGGAAGCGCCCGATGCCCTGCGGCGAGATGGCGAAATTGCACTCCTTGGTTCGCTCGAATTCGGCCGCCTGCTTGTCGTTCATGATGGAACGCGCCAGCTGCAGCGTGTGCTGGCCGGTCAGGGGCTGAGGCGACACTTTGGTGACCTTGCCGTCGACCTTGATCGCAGGCGGAAATTCGGCCGTCAGAAACAGGTCCGAACCTTTGCGGGACACCATCAAACGCAACAGATCGTTGATGAACTTCGTCGCCTGGTCACGTTCCATGAAGTCGTCCTTCTCTTGTCCCTGATTGCCTTGCTTTTGAATTCCGTCACGCCATGCGATGCGCGATCAGCCCGGAAAGTCTGAGCGAACCTTCCCGAGATTTCATCCGGGGAAGTTCTCCGGAAATTTGGCCTTGGCGCGTGCCTCGGCGGGGGCGATCACGTTGCGGCGCACCAGGTCGGTCAGATTCTGGTCCATGGTCTGCATGCCCATGCTGTTGCCGGTCTGGATCGACGAATACATCTGCGCCACCTTGTTCTCTCGGATCAGGTTGCGGATGGCCGAGGTGCCCAGCATGATCTCGTGCGCCGCCACGCGGCCCGAGCCGTCCTTGGTCTTGCACAGGGTCTGCGAAATGACGGCCACCAGCGATTCCGACACCATGGCCCGCACCATTTCTTTTTCCGCCGCGGGAAACACGTCGACGATACGGTCCACCGTCTTGGCGGCCGAACTGGTGTGCAGGGTGCCGAACACCAGGTGGCCGGTTTCGGCGGCGGTCAGCGCCAGCCGGATGGTCTCGAGGTCGCGCATTTCGCCGATCAGGATGGCGTCCGGGTCTTCGCGCAGCGCGGAACGCAGCGCATTCGAGAAGCTCAGCGTGTGCGGCCCGACCTCGCGCTGGTTGATCAGGCTCTTCTTGGACTCATGCACGAATTCGATCGGGTCTTCGATCGTGAGGATGTGGCCGTATTCGTTTTCGTTGAGATGGTTGATCATCCCGGCCAGCGTGGTGGACTTGCCCGAGCCGGTGGGGCCCGTCACCAGCACCATGCCGCGCGGCTTGAGCGCGAGGTCCGCGAAGACCTTGGGCGCGTTGAGCTGCTCCAGCGTCAGGATCTTGGACGGAATGGTCCGGAACACCGCGCCCGCGCCGCGGTTCTGGTTGAAGGCATTGACCCGGAAGCGCGCCAGCCCCTGGATCTCGAACGAGAAGTCGCACTCCAGCGCCTCTTCGTACTGCTTGCGCTGCGAGTCGTTCATGATGTCGTACACCATGTCGTGCACCTGGCGGTGCTCCAGCGCTTCCACATTGATGCGCCGCACGTCGCCGTGCACACGGATCATCGGGGGCAGGCCTGCGGACAGGTGCAAGTCGGAGGCCTTGTTCTTGACCGAAAATGCAAGTAATTGTGTGATGTCCATGGTGTGGGCAGATTAGCGTGGGCCATTATGGCGACGATCAAAGATAACTTACAACAGGTTCAAAACCGTATTGCCCTGGCCTGCAAAGCAGCGCAGCGCGAGCCGGGCAGCGTCAGGCTGCTGGTGGTCAGCAAGACCTTCCCGGGCAGCGATCTGCGCGAAACCCACGCCGCCGGCGTCCGCTGCTTTGGTGAAAACTACGTGCAGGAAGGGCTGGCCAAGATTGCCGAACTGCAGGATCTGCGCCACGAGCTCGAGTGGCACATGATAGGCCCGCTGCAAGGCAACAAGACGCGCCCCGTGGCCGAGGCCTTCGACTGGGTCCACAGCGTGGACCGGCTCAAGATTGCCCAACGCCTCAGCGAACAGCGGCCCGCACACCTGGCGCCGCTGAACGTGTGCCTGCAGGTCAACATCAGTGGCGAAGTCAGCAAGAGTGGGCTCAGCCCCGAAGAATTGCCTGAAGTGGCGCGGCAGGTGGCCAACCTGCCGCGCCTGCGCCTGCGCGGCCTGATGGCCATTCCCGAGCCCGGCGGCGACCTGGAAGCCCAGCGCCAGCCGCACCGCGCCCTTGCCGCCTTGCTGACAAGCCTGCGGGCCCAGTTGCAGGCGCCGGGCCAGATGCTGGACACGCTCAGCATGGGCATGAGCGCCGACCTGGAGGCCGCCATCGCCGAAGGCGCCACGATGGTGCGGGTGGGCAGCGCCATTTTTGGACAACGGCCTCGAATCGCTGCGAATTGAGCGCCATCGCTCAAAAAAGTTAAGAGGCCACCAATTTGTTCACGGCCAGACCGGCGCCGGCGCTTCAATTTGAAACCGAATCCGGTCACACTCATGGGCTTTCCTGCATCGCAGAACCGGCCTGACCTCGGCTTGAGCTGTTATTTCCTTTCATCCCTGAACCCACAAGGTACTTTTCGATGACGACGCTGATGAACAACACCGCCTTGTCCCACTGGCTGCGCCGCGGCGCCCTGACCCTGGGAGCCCTGATGCTGGCCGCCGCCGCGCACGCCTCGGCCCCCAAGATCGTCAAGAAGGTGGCGCCGGAATTCCCGCGTGAAGCCACGGCCCAGTCCATCACCTCGGGCACCGTCAAGGCCAAGATGAGCATCGATCCGGACGGTCATGTGACCGGCGTGGAAATCATCGAATCCGCGCCGCGCCGCGTATTTGACAAGTCCGTGACGCAAGCGCTGATGGAATGGCGCTTCGAAGCCAGCGGCGAAAAGCAGACCCACGAAGTCAAGCTGGTCTTCAACAACGAAGACTGACGCTTTCCCTCGTCTCGAACAGCCCTGCATCGCAGGGCTTTCCTTTTTTTGGATCAGGCCAGGTACTGCATCCAGCGGCCGTGGGGATGCGACCAGGCCAGCGCCTCGTCGCGGCGCCGTCCGTCGGCCTGGCGCCAATGCAGCGCCCAAAGGGTGGCGCTGCCCGGCGATTCGCCGTCAGGACATGCTGGCGCGAGCTGCAGGGCGGAGCGGCTGCCCATCTCGGCGCAGACCCAGGCCACGCCTCGCTGCTCGACCAGGGCCAACGCGCGCGCGTGGTAACGGGCCAGCGCGGCTGCATCAAAGTAGGCCAGCACCCAGGAGTTGAACAGCACCGGTTGCACGTCAGCCGGCAAGCCGGTCAGCCAGCGCTCGAAGACGCCAAGCCCGTCCTCGCTCGCCGTCAGTGTGGGCGCCAGGTCCCGGATCAGGCGCAGACCGGCCCGCAGCCGCGACCGCCGCGCCGCATCGTGCGGCCACAGGCAAGCCTCCAGCCAGCGTTGCCCCGCCAGATCATCGGCCAGGATGGGCGCCAGGTCGGCACCGGCGCGGGCCGCCAAAGTCCAGGTCGGTTCGCGCCATGCCTGCGGATCGACCGCTCCGCGCAGGTGGCAGACCAGGCGCAGATCGGGATCGCTCCCCTCCGTCGCGATCTGCGACTGGGCCGATGGACAGGTGTGGCGATAGGTGTAGCCGTAGCGGTCCACGGCCAGATTCAGCCCCGCGCTGCAGCCGAAATCGAACAGGGCCAGACGCGGCCGCCCGGTGCGCTCACTGATCGCTTGCAGGGCCGGCCGCAGCACGGCGCAGCGACCGATCTCGTTGGTCTGAGTCGCACGCCGGCGCAGGTGGTCCACCAGGGCTGCGTGCTCGGCATCGACAAAGCGATGCAAGGCGGCGCTCAAGACGGCATCGGGCGCGCGCTGTCCCCCCACGCTCGGATAGTAGGCCGCCAACTCGCTCGCCCCCGGCCCCGCCGCCAACACGCGTTCATGCACGGCGGCCAGCCACAGCACCGGCAGGCGTTGGGTGGCGGGCGCCTCGGCCAGCAGTGCAAGCAGGCCCGGCGATTCGGCCACGATGGCCGAGACGGCACGGTAGAGCGGGTCGTCACGGCCATCGTGGCTGGCAAAGCGCCGGAACAGATCGGCCCATTGCCGCAATTCATCGGCAGACGGAATCACCTTGAAATCCATCAGACGACCGCCTTTCGCATCAATTCCGCCGCGCCACCCACAGGTTCAATCCCATGCCGGCCATCACGAGCGTCGCGGCCCCGAGCTTCCAAGCCGGCAGTGCCTCGCCCAGGACCAGCGCCGACGAGGTAAAGCCGAACACCGGCACCAGCAGGGCGCTGGGCGCGACCACCGAAGCCGGATGGCGGGCCAGCAGCCAGTTCCAGGCGCCGTAGCCGAACAAGGTATTGCCCAAGGCCTGCCACGCCACCACGGCCCAGGCGCCCAGGCTCGCATGGGCCATGGAGTTCACAACCGCCTGCGGTCCGTCGATCCAGCAGGCCAGCCCGATCAGCGGCGGCACGGCAAACAGGCTGGACCAGACCATGAAGGCCAGCGCGTCCACCCGTCCGGCGCCCCGCGCCACCAGGTTCGCGCAGGCCCAGCAGGCGGCCGCGCCCAGCACCGTGAGCACGCCGCGCACGGTGGCGTCGCCCGCATGCTGGTGGCCCTGCCAGCCTATCCAACCCATGCCGGCCAACACCAGCAGGGCTGCCAGCCATTGGCCGGGCCGCACGCGCTCCTGATGCAGCCAGGCCGCCACGCCGACCGTGATGAACACCTGCGACTGCACCACCAGCGAGGCCAGCCCCGGCGAGATCGAGCCCTTCATGGCCAGGAACAGCAGGCCGAACTGCCCGCAGCCCAGCAGCACCCCGAACGCCGCCAGGCGCCACAGCGGCGTCACCGGCCGCTTCACCAGCAGGACCCAGGGCAAGGCCGACGCCGCGAAGCGCAGCATGGCCAGCGTGAAGGGCGGAAACTCGGCCAGGCCCCATTTGATAACGACGAAATTGCTGCCCCAGACGGCGACAACGGCAAGGGCGAGAAGGAGATGGTTGAAGGGCATGGCGCGCGAAGGGATGGCCGATTTGGCGCAAAGCCGAAAGCCTACCCGAATTCACGACCGGCCCGTCCCGTAGGGACTTTGGGGCGGCTTCTGCGGAAAATCGGCCGGACAAGGCCTGCGTGAGCCGGAAGGCGCGGACAAAGAGACAATATCGGCTTCAGACCCATCGAGAATCACGAGACGCACACATGGCCATTCAATGGTTTCCCGGGCACATGAACACCACCCGGAACGCAATCCGGGAACGCATGAAGGGCGGCATCGACGTGGTGATCGAGCTGCTGGACGCGCGCCTGCCCGGCTCCAGCGCCAACCCCCTGCTGTCCACGCTGACCGACGGGCGGCCCACCCTCAAGCTGCTCAACAAGCAGGACCTGGCCGATCCGGAGCGCACCGCCGCCTGGCTGACGTATTACAACGCCTTGCCCGAGACCCGCGCCATCGCGCTGGACACCAGCATGGTCGCACCCGCCAAGGCCCTGGTCGCCGCCTGCAGGCAGTTGGCGCCCTTGCGCGGCGGCATGGCCAAGCCGCTGCGGGTGCTGATCTGCGGCATTCCCAACGTGGGCAAGTCGACGCTGATCAACATCCTGTCGGGCCGCAAGGCCACCAAGACCGGCGACGAGCCCGGCATCACCAAGGTGGAGCAAAAGATCGTGCTCGACAACGACGTCTACCTGTTCGACACCCCGGGCATGCTGTGGCCGCGCATCCACATCGAGCAAAGCGGCTACAACCTGGCCGCCAGCGGCGCCGTGGGCCGCAATGCCTTCAATGAAGAGGAAGTGGCGCTGGAGCTGCTGGCCATCCTGCGGCGCGATTATGCGGACCGGGTCCAGGCCCGCTACGCCATTGCCGACGCCGAGGGCATGGACGACGAGACCCTGCTCGCCGCCATCGGCCGCAAGCGCGGCGCCATGCTCAGCGGCGGCCGCGTCAACCTGCAAAAGGCCGCCGAAGTGCTGATGTATGAATTCCGCCAGGGCGTGCTGGGCCGCATCAGCCTGGAGGATCCGGCGCAATTCCTGCAATGGCGCGCGCAGGCCGAGCTGGCGGACGCCAAGCGCCAGGAGAAGCTGGCCCTGCGCAAGGCCAAGGGCAAGGCGCGCCGCGAACCGCCGCCGACGCCTGACGAAGGCGCCGGCGCGGATACCTAGTACAGCGCTCCGGGGCATCGCAGGCAGCTCGGACGCACGACGCTACACTGGGTCGGCAGTTCCATCCATGCAGTCAAAGATGTCTTCTACCGATCCGCCGGTCCAACCCGCCTCTGGATTCGCAGAACCCGCGCTGGCCGAGCTCGCGCTGCGCGAGATGCAAGGCCTGGCCGTGCTGATGCTGGACGCCAAAGGTCAGGTCACGCTGATCAACCGGTGCCTGACCGAACTGGCCGGGATCGAGCTTGAAGGCAGCCGCCTGGCGGGCCGTCACTGGACCCAGCTCGAAGGGATCCCGCCGGCCCTGCAGACGCAGATCCACGAGGCGCTGATGCTGCTGGGCGCCGACGGCAGTCCGCGCAACCTGCTGCCGTTGGAGGTCACCCATGCCGCGCCGCTGGCCGAGCGGCACCTGCTGTGGCGCCTGCAGATCCTGCGCGCCCCGAACGGCGCATCGCAGCTGCTGTGCACGGGGATGGACGTCACCGCCACGCAGATGCAGCATGCCAGCCAGCGACAGGCCCTGCATGACCTGAAGTACCAGGATCCGCAGACCGGCCTGATCAGCCTGCAGGCCGCGCGCGAGCGCATGCAGGAGATGATCCTGCGGCAGCAGAGCTTCGGCCTGATCGCCATCAAGCCGCACGAGTTCGGACTGCTGGGCGACAACTTCGGCCCCTCTGGCGTCGACGAAGTGCTGCGGGCCGTCGCCGCCTGCCTGCAAAGCCTGGTCCAGGCGCCCGGTTTCGTCGCGCGCGGCCAGGGCGTGGAGTTCTGCGTCGTGGTCCCCGACGTCAAGGAGGCGCACGAACTGCATCGCCTGTGCCGCAGCATGCTGACGCGGTTCGGCCGCCCGCTGCAGCTGGCCAGCACCGATCTGGTCGTGCGCATCAGCCTGGGCTTGGCCTGCTTTCCGCGCCATGGCGGCAGCCTGGATGAACTGCTGCGCAACGCCGGCACGGCCCTGAACGCCGCGAAGCGGGACGGGGGACAGGTGCAGCGCGTCTTCGACCCCCGCATGCAGCAGCGCGCGCGGGAAAAGTTGTGGCTGGACCACCATTTGCGCAAGGCGCTGGAGCTGCAGCAGTTGGAGCTGCACTACCAGCCCAAGGTGCCGCTGGCGGGCAGCGGCGCACTGTCGGTGGAAGCGCTGCTGCGCTGGCGCCATCCCAAGCGGGGCCTGATACGGCCCGACATGATCGTGGCCCGCGCCGAAGACAACGGCCAGATCTCGGCCATCGGCCGCTGGGTGATCGTCAGCGCCGCCACGCAGGCGGCTCAATGGCTGAGCCAGGGCCTGAAGGTGCGCATCGCCATCAACATCAGCGCGCGCCAGTTCGCCGACCCCGACCTGCTACGCTGGCTCTCGGAGTGCCAGCGCGTCGCGCAGGGCCTGCTGGACGTGGAGCTGACGGAAAGCAGCGTGATCGCCGACGAAGCCGGCACGCAGGCCTTCATGCACGAATGCCACATCCTGGGATGCAAAGTCTTTCTCGACGACTTCGGCACCGGCTTTTCATCGCTGTCGCAACTGGCGCGCCTGCCCATCGACGTGATCAAGCTGGATCGCTCCTTCCTCCAGCCCGGCGCCGCGGCCGGGCGCAGCCAGTCGCTGATGCGATCCATCGTCAGCGTGGCGAAGGACCTCAAGCTCGAGGTGATCGCCGAAGGCGTCGAAACCGAGGTGCAGGCCGAGTTCCTCAGAGGCATCGGGGTCGACGGGGCGCAAGGCTGGCTCTACGCCGCGGCCATGCCGTCCGCCGAATACGCGGTCTGGGCCAAGGCCTACCAGCAGCACGGCCCCTAACTCCACAAATCGAGCGGTGGCTCGCGCGTCATGGCGCGCAGCAGGTCGCTGCGCGACAGGAAACCCTTGATCTTGCCGCCGTCGTCGACCACGGGCAGGCCAGGCAGGCGCAGGTCGAGCATCAGCTGGGCCACTTCGCGCAGCGGCGTATCGGGGGTGGCGCTGGGCACGGGGGTCCACATCCAATGGCTCACCGGATCTTCGAGGCGGTGCCGCCAGACTTCGAGGTCCAGCGCGTTCAAGGCGTTCAGCGTGGCCATGGGCAGCAGATCGGCGCGCAGGATCAGGCCCACCGGACGCTCCTCGGGATCGACCACCGGCGCCTGGCCGTAGCCGGCCTTGCCCATCACGTGCCAGGCCTGCGACAGCGTCGCCACCAGCGGCACCGTCAGCACGGTGCGGCTCATCAGCTCCTCGACCAGGCTGAGCACCTGGCGGCTCGATGCGCCGTTGCCCTGGCCGCTGTTCTGGCCGCTCATGCGCTGATCGGTATAGGCATTCAGCGCCTGCTGCTGCAAGGACCCTTCGCCGCCGGAGCGCGGGCCGCCTCCGCCCTTGTCGCGCGTGACCAGCACGCCCGGGCTCTCGTAGACCGGCGCATCGCGCCGCGGCCGCGCCGCCCCGCGGCCGACGGGCCGGACGGCGCGCAGCCGGGCGGCCGCCTGGACGGGCTCCAGGTCGAGCACGCCGTCCATGGAGCCGCTGAAGATCCGTCCGTTGAGCCCGTAGACCGTGAACATGGCCACCTCCGCTGAATCTTGATTTTATGCAACCGGGTGTTCAGATGACGGGCAGGGCCGTCTCGTACTTCACCTCGCGCAGCACCACGTTGCTGCGCACGCTGGACACGCCGGAGACCTTGAAGATGCGCTGCTGCAGGAAATGGTCGTAGGCCTTCATGTCGGGCACGACGACCTTGATCAAGTAATCGGCCTCGCCGGTGATGCCATGGCATTCGATGATCTCGCGGCTGGTGTTGACCATCTGCTCGAACTGCTCGACTGCACCTTCGCTGTGGCGCATCAGGCTGACATTGGCCAGCACGCAGATCGACAGGCCCAGCTTCTCGCGGTCCATCAGGGCCACGTGGCGGCGGATCACGCCGCTCTCCTCCAGCTCCTTGACGCGCCGCCACACGGGCGTGGCCGACAGGCCGACCTTGTCGGCGAGCTGCTGGGTGCTCTGGCGGCCGTCGGCCTGCAGGGCTTCGATGATCTGGCGCGTCACCTTATCGAAATGAATATTTTCCATATTCGCAATTATTAAGAATTTTCATCTCCAATCAGATCATCCAGGCAAACAAGAAGCAAAAACATACTGGCGCGACTGGCCAAAAATGACGAACATCAAAAAGGCCTGCCCGATGGCGGCCAAGAGGAGACGCCATGTCCAATGCCGACAAAAGCCACGACCAGCACCAGGAACACGCCACCGCGCTGCGCGACTACAAGCTGTCCGACAACCTGGGCGCCAGCACCGGCCAGGTGTTCCTGACCGGCACGCAGGCGCTGGTGCGCCTGCTGCTGGCGCAAAAAGCGCTCGACGAGCGCGCCGGCCTGAAGACTGCCGGCTTCGTGTCCGGCTATCGCGGCAGCCCCCTGGGCATGGTGGACCAGCAGTTGTGGAAGGCCAAGAAGTTCCTCGATGCCGCGCAGATCAACTTCCTGCCCGCCATCAACGAGGACCTGGCCGCCACCGCCTGCCTCGGCGTGCAACGCGCCGCGCTGGACCCCAAGCGCACGGTCGACGGCGTGTTTGCCATGTGGTACGGCAAGGGCCCCGGCGTGGACCGCTCGGGCGACGCGCTCAAGCACGGCAACGTCTACGGCAGCGCGCCGCTGGGCGGCGTGCTGGTGGTGTGCGGCGACGACCACGGCTGCGTCTCCAGCAGCACGCCGCACCAGAGCGACCTGGCGCTGCAGGCCTGGAGCATGCCCCTGGTGCACCCGGCCAATGTGGCCGAGTACCTGGAGTTCGGCCTTTACGGCTGGGCGCTGTCGCGCTTCTCGGGGGCCTGGGTGGGTTTCAAGGCCATCTCCGAGGTGGTCGAGTCGGGCATGACGGTGGACCTGGACAGCGTGCCGCTGGACTTCGAGCATCCGATAGCCTTCCAGCCCCAAACGAACCTGCACATCCGCCAAGTCGACCTGCCCTCGCTGGAACTGGAATCGCGCCTGGCCCACAAGCTGGACGCCGTGGCGGCCTTCGCCAAGCTCAATTCGATCGACAAGCACATCGTCGCGAGCCCCAGCGCCACGCTGGGCATCGTGACGGTGGGCAAGGCGCACTACGACTTCATGGAGGTGCTGCGCCGCCTGGACCTGGATCCCAACGCGCTGGCCGCGGCCGGCGTGCGCGTCTACAAGGTGGGCCTGGTCTATCCGCTGGAAGCAACCCGCATGAGCGAGTTCGCGCAAGGCCTGACCGACATGCTGGTGATCGAGGAAAAGGCCCCGGTGGTCGAACGCCAGATCAAGGAACTGCTCTACCACCTGCCCGACGCGCAGCGCCCGCGCGTGGTCGGCAAGACTGACGAACACGGCGCCGCGGTGCTCAGCGCCTTGGGTGAGCTGCGTCCCTCGCGCATCATGAAGGTGGTGGCCGACTGGCTGGCGCGCCTGAACCCGGCGCTGGACCGCCGCCACCTGGTGGTGGACTTCCTGACGCCCTGCCTGCTGTCCAACGAGGCCGACGGCGTGCGCCGCCAGCCCTATTTCTGTTCGGGCTGCCCGCACAACACCTCGACCAAGCTGCCCGAGGGCTCGCGCGCCCTGGCCGGCATCGGCTGCCATTTCATGGCCAGTTGGATGGAGCGCGGCACCTCGGGCCTGATCCAGATGGGCGCCGAGGGCATAGACTGGGCCGCGCACTCGCGCTTCACGACCGAGAAGCACGTGTTCCAGAACCTCGGCGACGGCACCTACTACCACTCCGGCTACCTGGCCATACGCCAGGCCATCGCGGCGCGCACCAACATCACCTACAAGATCCTCTACAACGACGCCGTGGCCATGACCGGCGGCCAGCCGGTCGACGGCCAGACCAGCGTGCCGCAAATTGCGCGCCAGGTCGAGGCCGAAGGCGTCAAGCGCCTGGTCGTGGTGTCCGACGAGATCGGCAAGTACGAAGGCTTTGAGGCGCAGTTCCCGCCCGGCACCACTTTCCACGACCGCAGCCAGCTCGACGCCGTGCAGCGCGAGCTGCGCGAGATCGAAGGCGTGACGGTGCTGATCTACGACCAGACCTGCGCGGCCGAGAAGCGCCGCCGCCGCAAGAAGAAGGAATTTGCCGATCCGCCGCGCCGCATCTTCATCAACCAGGCGGTCTGCGAGGGCTGCGGCGACTGCGGCCAGGCCAGCAACTGCCTGAGCGTGGTGCCGGTGGAAACCGACTGGGGCCGCAAGCGCCAGATCGAGCAATCGAGCTGCAACAAGGACTTCTCCTGCGTCAACGGCTTCTGCCCCAGCTTCGTCTCGGTGCACGGCGCGGTGCTGAAAAAGCGCGCCGGATCGGGCTTCAGCGCGCGGGACCTGGCGCGCGAGCTGGCCAGCTTGATGCCGCCCGGCGCCTGGAACTGGAGCGGCCCCTTCGACATGCTGGTCACCGGCGTCGGCGGCACCGGCGTGGTGACGGTCGGCGCGCTGATCTCGATGGCCGCGCACCTGGAGGGCAAGCAGGCCTCGGTGCTGGACTTCATGGGCTTTGCGCAAAAGGGCGGCTCGGTGCTGTCCTTCGTGCGCATCGCACCGACGCAGGACCTGCTCAACCAGGTCCGCATCGACACGCAGCAGGCCGACGTGCTGCTGGCCTGCGACATGGTGGTCGGCGCCTCGCCCGACGCCTTGGGCACGGTCAAGGCGGGCCGCACCGTCATCCTGGCCAACACCCACGAACTGCCCACCGCCAGCTTCGTGCGCAACCCTGACGCCACGCTGCACGCCGATTCGCTGCTGGCCAAGATGCGCTTCGCCACCGGCGATGCCCAAGATGGCGCCGCGGACCTGCTCCAGACCGTCGACGCGCAGGCCATCGCCCAGGCGCTGATGGGCGACACCATGCCCAGCAACATCATCATGCTGGGCGCCTGCTGGCAGCGCGGCCTGGTGCCCGTCAGCGAAGCGGCGCTGATGCGCGCCATCGAGCTCAACGGCGTGGCCGTCGAAGGCAACAAGACCGCCTTCGCGCTGGGCCGGCTGGCCGTCGGCAATGCGGAGGCACTGGCGCGCCTGGGCGGTGCCAAGCCGGCGATCATCCAGATGCCGGTGGTCGACCAGCTGGACGGCCCCGACGGCCTGATCGAGCGCCGCAGCCGCTTCCTTTCCGCCTACCAGGATGCTGCCTATGCGCAGCGCTACGCGACCCTGGTCGCGCAAGTGCGCGCCGCAGAATTGCAATGGGGTGATGCCGGGCACGCCGAGCGCCTGACCAAGACCGTGGCGCGCTACTACGCCAAGCTGCTGGCCATCAAGGACGAATACGAGGTCGCGCGGCTCTACACCAATGGCGAGTTCGAGACCGCCATGAAAGCGCAATTCGAGAACTGGGAGCAGCTCTCCTTCCACATGGCGCCGCCCCTGCTGTCCAAGCCCGGCCCGGACGGCCGCGCCCGCAAGCTCGAGCTGGGCGGCTGGACCTTCAAGGCCCTGCGCGTGCTCGCGCGCCTGAAAGGCCTGCGCGGCACGCCGCTGGACCTGTTCGGCAAGACCGAGGAGCGCCGCATCGAGCGCCAGCTGGTGACGGAATACGAGGCCCTGGTTCAGGACTTGATCGCCGCACTGAACACGGCCCAGCACAACGAGCGCGCCGCCAAGCTCGGCCTTGCCGTCAAGCTGGCCCGGCTGCCCGAGCACATACGCGGCTATGGCCACGTCAAGCTCGCCAACGTGGCGACCGTCCGCGCGCAATGGAGCGCGCTGCTGGACCAGTTCCACGGCCGCGCCGAGGCCGCGCCGGTCCAGGCCGCGGCGGTCCGGATCAAGGGCGTCGCCGAGCTTTGATGCACCGGCCATGCGGGCCGGGCCGAGAAGCGAAAGCGCTTTGAGGAAGTCAAGGCGGCGCGGCACGGACATCCTGAAATCCAATGATGACCTGGATGGGGCGCAGGACTATTCTTGGTTCGGCCCATTCAAATCAATAAACGGGTCCTGATCGCGTCGACGCCTTCAGTCAGGCCTTTTCAAGACTTGGCTGCACCCGACAAAGGACCGCGGTCGATACGTTCCGATCCAGGGAGGAAACGTGTTGATGCACGCCTGGTCGGCGGATGAGTCCGCCGCTTGCAGCCTGTCCGTCGCCGCCGACAACCTGGCGACGCGCCGGCCCCGCGCATCCGGCCGCGCGCTCGGGCGTGCGTTCGGGCACGCCTGAGCGAGTTGTTTCGGGACACGGAACCGCATGGAGCATGGCCGTCATGATCCCCCACAACTCCATTGCAAGGCGAGATGAGGTCGGCAAGTCCATGGCCACCGTCCTGGCCGTCGACGACGACGCGGAGAACCTGGCCGATCTGGTGGCCCTGCTGGACCCGGACTACCAGGTGCTGGCCGCGAAATCGGGAGAGCGCGCCTTGCAGCTGGCCGCCGCCACGCCGCAGCCCGATTTGATCCTGCTCGACATGAAGATGCCCGGCATGGACGGCTACGCCGTGATCTCGCAGCTCAAGGCCAACGCCTTGACACGCAACATACCCGTTCTTTTCGTGACGGCGAAAGATCAGGCCGAAGACGAGCAGCGCGGGCTCACGCTGGGCGCCGCGGACTATATCGTCAAGCCCTGGCGCAACGAGGTCGTACGGTCACGCGTGCGCACCCATCTCGAATTGAAACGGGCGCAGGAGTGGCTGGCCCGCCAGGACGCCATTCTTGCGCATGAAGTGGCGACGCGCACGGCCGAGTTCCAATCGATCCTGGCCAGCGCCAGGGAAGGCATCTTCGGCACCAACGAACAGGGTCAGATCTCGTTCATCAACCCTGCCGCGGCCGAGATGCTGGGCTATGGCCCGGACGAGCTGCTTGGATGCCATTCACGCGCGGTGTTTCACCATGCACCGCTGGCCGGCTCGCCCAGGCTCTTCAATGACTGCCTGATCACCAGCGCCTATGCCGCGGGCGAGGCCATCTGCGACTGCGAATGCGTGTTCTGGCGCAAGGACGGCAGCGCGCTGCCGGTCGAGTTTTCCTGCATGCCGCTGCGCCGCAATGGCGCGCTGGCCGGCTCCGTGGTGACGTTCAAGGACATCGCGGAACGCAAGCACTATCTGGCCGAACTGGAACGCAGGTCCAGATACGACGAGCTGACTGGCCTGCCCAATCGCCATCTGCTGGCCGAGCGCCAGGAGATGGCGCTGGAGCGCTGCAAATCGGAAAACCAGCCGCTGGCCATGCTGCTGATCAAATTGGGCCAGTTGAAGGAGATCAACGACACGCTGGGCCGCGACGTGGGCGACCTGGTGCTGAAGAATGCGGCCAATGCATTGGCCGACTTGACGCCGGAGTCGGACACCCTGGCGCGGCTGTCCGGTGACGAATTCATCATGCTTCACTCCGGCGGGGAGAGTTCCGCGGCGATGCTTGCGCAGAGCCTCATGCACCAATCGTCGCTTGGAACCTCGGTCGGGAATCGGCGGCTTCATCTTTCCGCGCACATCGGCATCGCCCTCTTTCCCAGGGACGGCGACAACGCGGAGATTTTGCGAATCAACGCGGCAGCGGCCATGCAGAAGGCGAAATCGACATTGCAGAATGCATTTCGCTTTTACAGCGCGGAGATGAACGCCCGGTCCCTGGAACGGCTCGACACGACCAATGACCTGCGGCTTGCGATCGAGCGCAACGAACTGGTGGTCTTCTACCAACCTCAAGTCAGCTTGTTCAATGGCGAGATCATCGGCTGCGAAGCGCTGATCCGGTGGCGGCATCCGCGGCGCGGCCTGGTGCCGCCTGGTGAATTCATTGCCATCGCGGAAGAAACCGGCCTGATCGTGCCCATAGGCGAATGGGTGTTGCGCACGGCCTTCCGCCAAAACAAGGCCTGGCACGATGCCGGGCTGTCCACCGTGCCGATGGCGGTCAATATATCGCCGCGCCAATTCGCGATCCAGGATCTGCCCTCGCTCATTCGAACCGTCGTGAACGAAAACGAGTTGGACCCCGACATGATGGAGCTGGAACTGACCGAATCCGCCGTCATGACCGATGTCGATGCCTTCTTCAACGCGGCCAGAGGTCTGAAGCATCTCAATGTGGCCTTGGCCATCGATGACTTCGGCACCGGATTCTCATCGCTCAACCACCTCAAGCGCCTGGCCTTGGATCGATTGAAGATCGATATTTCATTCATTCGCGACCTGACCCAGGACGCCAACAGCGCAACCATCGTGCGCGCCATCATTTCCCTGGCTCACAGCCTGAACCTGTCGGTGCTGGCGGAGGGCGTCGAAACCGAGGCGCAACTCAATTTCCTGCGCGCCGCGGGCTGCGACGACATCCAGGGCTACTACTTCAGCCGCCCCGTTCCCGCAGACGACTTTGAAGTGTTGCTGCGCGAGCACCGCAAGCTGAACATGGCCGGCTTGGCCGGCCATGAAAAACGCACGCTGCTGATCGTCGACGACGATCCAGGCATTCTTGCTGCATTCAAGCGCGCACTGCGCGGCCGAGGCTACGACCTCCTCCTTGCGGACAGCGGGCCGTCTGCGCTCGAGCAACTGGCCACCCATCACGTCCAAGTCGTGATTTCGGACGCGCGCATGCCGCATATGAGCGGCACGGACTTTCTGCGCAAGGTGCGCAACATCTATCCGGACACGATGCGCATCATGCTGTCCGGCTATACGGACATCAATGCCGTCACCGAGGCGGTCAATTCCGGCGATCTCTTCAAATTCATCACCAAGCCGTGGGACGAGAACGACATCTTCTCCACCATTGAAGACGCATTCCGTACCTATGAGATGAAGCAGCGCCGGCGAGCGCGCCCGTCTTGAAACACATCATGCAGGCGAACGTGAACCCCGCCGCCGCAGGCTACTCCATGACGGGCGGGCCCTTGATGGGCAATCGAATCTCAAAAGTCGTCCCGACATTGGGCTCGGACTCCACGGCAATCGTTCCACCGTGCTTTTGTATGATGGAAAAGGACAGTGACAGGCCCAGGCCCGTGCCCTTGCCCACGGGCTTGGTGGTGTAGAAGGGCTCGAATATCCTTCGCTTGACCTCCTCCGGCATGCCCGAACCGTTGTCGCGAATGAAGATGGCCACCAGTTCGCCCTCGACCCGCGTTTGGATCTTGATTTCTCCGCGCTCGGCAATTGCATAAGCGGCGTTGACAATGATGTTCAGGAATACCTGGTTGATCTGCCCCGCCATGCAGTGCACGAGTGGAATCTCTCCATAGTCCCGGACCACAGTGGCCTTGTATTTGATCTCATTCATGACCACGTTCAAGGTCGACTCCAGGCCGGCATTGATGTCCGCCTCGTGCCAGTCATTCTGGTCAATGCGAGAAAAATCCTTCAGGTCCTTGACGATGTTCTTGACTCGGGTCAGGCCGTCTTCGCTTTCGCGAAGCAACTGCGGCAGGTCTTCCTTCAAATACTCTGGATCCAATTGCTGCAGGGTATCGGCAATGGATTTTTTCTGTGCATCGGGCAGCGAATCAAAATCCATCCTGGAGATCAGGTCAATGAAGTTCAACAGGCCCACGGCGTAGCGCTTGAGCGTGGAGAGATTGAAGGAGACAAAACCGATCGGATTGTTGATCTCATGCGCGACGCCAGCCGCCAGCTGTCCGATCGCGGCCATTTTCTCCGACTGCAGCAATTGATTTTGAGTTTCCGTGATCCGCTCATTCGCTTCCTGGATCTTCTTGAAGTTGTATTCCAACTCCTCCTGCACCCGCTTGATTTCGGTGATGTCCTGGATGATCCACCAGGTCTTCGGCGCCTCGGTGTTCTGATCAGCGACATAGGCGATCAGCCTCGCCCAAAGGTGGGTGCCGGAAAGCGAAATCATTTCCGACTCATAGAGCAAGGACTCCCCGTTCAACAAGGCCGCACTCGCGACCTTTCTCAACTCCGCATAGCATTCATCGGAAGGAAACAGGGCTCGCGTCGAGAACCCAACGGCCGCGCCAGCCTTGACAGCAAACATTTCATAAAATTTCCGGTTGGCGCGCGCGACTTTTTCATTGGCGGTGCTGATGATGGCCACAGACGCATTGTCAAGAAAGGCCTCCAGCTCATGGTGCAGCTCAAAGACTTCGGAAGTCCGCTCGCTGACCATGACTTCAAGCTCGGACCGGTGCCGCTTCAACTCCTGCTCGGCATTCACCCGCTCCGTCACATCCTGAAGTGTTTCAATGGCGCCGATCAATTGGCCGTCGCTGTCGGTCAGCGGCGTCGCATTGAACAGCAGCCACTTGCCGTGCAGGCCAAAGCGTTCAAAAAAGCCCTGCACCTCCCAGGCGTTCTTCATCAGGGGAAGCGATTTCAGCCTGCTTCCGTACAACTCCGGGCCGCGCATCTCCACCGTTCCGTCGACCACCAGATCGGCCAACAGCGGCTGCTCCTTGTCGTAAAACGCCGACCAGGCCGTCGTCTTTCCCAATACCTCCAGCGCCTTGATGCCGGTCAGTTCGGCGCAGGCTCCATTCCATTGCGTGACCTTGTGCTCGATATCAATCACCAAGGTGGCAATGGGATTGTTTTCAATGATCTGGTGCAGCACACGCCCCAAATGCAACATGCTGGACTGGACGAACTGCATGTCGCTCAGGTCCTGGCAGGTCAGCACGCCATACTTGACCCCATGCAGCCGCACGATCTTGACCGTTGCCTCGATCGAGCGCTGCGCACCGGTATTTGAATTGAGCTTGAATTCCTTGGTTGGAAATTCATGATCGGGCGTGCCATCGGCGATGCTTTGCACCAGGTATTCATGGAAGTCCCTTTGATTTTCTGCGGCAAGCATCCGCACGAAACCGCGGCCGACCAGGCTGCTTTGAGGCATCCCGACCAAGCGGCCAAACGCGACGTTGCCGAACCGAATGATCAGGTCCGACGACAACACCAGGACTGCGGAGCTGATGGCCGAATACGCCAGAAACAGATGCTCGAGCTCCAGCAGAGGAGACTCCGGCGTTTGCGTTTGCGTTTGCGGCTGCAGTTCGGCTTCCATGTGCTGCGTCCTACAAATCGTCCATGATGATGGACCCGTCCGGCGCGAAATTGATCCGCGTCAGTGCGGGCTCCTGCAACTCAAAACGCTTCAATTCAGCGTCATGCGGAGACGCGCCGCCCTTCGCCAATTGCAGCTCGTTCAAGAGCGCACGGTTCTCCATGGACAATTCATAAATCTTCAAGCCTTCCGATATGGCGCTGATCAATTCGTGATCCACCCACGGCTTCGCCGCAAATCGCTGAATTCCCGCAACATTGACGGCGGCAACGATGGCATTCAGGTCGGCATAGCCGGAAAGTATCATTCGAAAACTATCCGGCTGAATCTCCCGGGCGGCCGCAAGAAATTCGACACCGGACATGCCCGGCATTTTGTAGTCCGAAATGATGACGCCGAAATGCATCTCTTCCAGCCGCCTCAGGGCCAAATGCGGCTCCGAAAACACCTCGACCACCGGGGCCTGGCCATCATCGCTTTTCATACTATATGAAATCAGGCGTTTCATCGCATTCAGAATATTGACTTCATCATCAACAATCATTATTTGCTGCTTCATGCCGATCTCCAATTTGAATTACGACGAGAATGCCTGCGCCGGCATCACCGCTCCGTTTTCACATAGATCTTGATCTTGATCGCGTCTCTGTCCGTGATTTCGTTCAATTGGGTTATGACCCTGAGGTTGAAGACAAAGCCCGCCGCCAGCAGCAAGGTCCCCTTCGGACTCAAGAGATCCCTGGAAAGCACCATGCCAGGCTGCAGATCCGCAACCGTCAGCGCCTGGTCTTTCGTGTCATCCTCTTCCGGCAGGACCCTCACCACCTCGAAAGCCTCGACAATCTCTGGAAAATACCGGGTATTGGCGCCCTGCCGGATCACTCGCGACGCACTTTCTGGCGTATGGGGCGTGTCCGAGAGCTTCCCTTGCAGCAGATTGAAATAGTCGTCCGCAATGCCGATGATCTGCGACGGCTTGGATATTTCATGTTCCGTCAACCCATCCGGAAAGCCCTTGCCATCGAGTCTTTCGTGCTGTCCCCTGATGTATTTGGCAATCTTGTTGATCTGCTGCATCGGCAGCAGGATGTTTTCGGCGTCGATGGGGTGCCGCTTGTATCTCCTGATCTCCTCGCTGTCCATCTTGTGCAGCGGCTTCTTGTACAGATGGTCTGGAAACCCAATGGTTCCGATGTTTTGCAGCAGCCCGGCAATGTAAATGTCCTCGACCTCCTTGGCCGTCATGTCCAACTGCTTGGCAATCTGTTTGGCCAGGTTGGCCACCTTGTGCGAATGCCCAGCGCTGAGCCCGTCCCTGAGCTCCAGCAGTCTGCTGAAGACTTGAATTGAAATCAGGTAGTTCTCATTCAACTGCTCGAATGAACGTTCGAGCATGGCATTGACTTGCTCGATCTCATGGGTGCGCGCGGCCACCCTGGCTTCAAGCGCCTCGTTCAGCGTTCGGAGTTCATCGTTTTGCTGCTGGGTCAGGGTCCAGAGCCTGATATTCTCCGCCTGCAAATTGGCGCGGTAGGCAGCCTCGCGGACTGCCAGCAGCATCGTTTGATCGTCAATGGGCTTGGAAATATATTTGTGAATCTCACCCTTGTTGATCGCGGATACCGTTGAATTGATGTCCGCGTAGCCGGTCAGCAAGATTCTGACGGTATTGGGGAATTCATTTCTGACTTTTTCCAGAAACGCAGCCCCGTCCATTTCCGGCATGCGCATGTCAGATATCACGACATCGACCGAGTGGGTCCTCATGGTTTCCAGACCGGCCATCCCAGATTCCGCCGTGAATATTGAATAGCCTTCTGGACGAAACAGTCTTTTCAGCGCACTCAGGATCGAGGGCTCATCGTCCACAAACAGTATCGACGGGACGCTGGATGACGGCTCGCTCATGGTGTCGGTACTCAAGCCTGCTGAATCTGGAACTTATATCGCTTTCCGTAGCCGATTGCTATCCCTCCAACGATCTAGTTCTGTGCACGCCTGCGCAGGTCTGCCGCGAATTTCAGGGACCAGCCCACGGCACACGGGGCCAGGCAGAACGCATAACGCCGTCAATGGCTGACGTTCCTGGCCCCATAAGCATGCGCAGCCACTTGATTCCATTGCCTGTCATCCTCAACTGTACGCAGGGATGCAGCCGCTTCATCAAATCAGCCACGGCAGCCGCCAGACGGCTACGCCAAGCCCGTCAAATGCAGGGTTGCAATCTCGAACCTCAGCCCGCCGGTGATCGCGCCGCTGATCAGGCCGCCGTCGCTGACGGCGGCGCTATGAAATCAAATGCGCCCGGATCAAGCCCCCCAGCGCGGCCAGCAGCAGGGCCAGCGTGGGCAACATGCTCAGCAGGTAACCCATGCTGCGCGACGCCGGATCCTTGATATAGGAACGGGCGTACAAAACACGGCCCAGCAAATAGACGGCGCCCACCGCGCCGACCCAGGCCGGCGACCAGTACCGGGCCGCCAGCCATAAGGCAGGCAGGAAGATGACCAGGGTCTCCAGCGTGTTCATCTGGACGCGATAGGTGCGCTCGAACACCTCATGCCCCGTGGTGGCCGGGGCCTTGACCCCATACAGGCCCCGCGCCCGGCCGACCAGTACGCCGAATACCAGAAATTGAATCAGGGCCAGCAGCGATACGAGTTCAATCCAGGCCATATCACTTCCTCACTTCCCAAAAGAGTTAAATATCCACCTTGAAACCCAGGTCCAATTCCGAGCCCGGCACCCCTCCCGCACGACCCCAGTTCTCGCGGGCAATCTCGTTGAGCATGATCATCACGCAGTCGCCTGGCTTGAACCGCCTCCATGATCTGAACCTCTTGTTCGGGCGTGTAATTGCAACGGACCTCGATGAGCGTGCTGGGCATGGTCGATTCAAATTCGCTTGAACGGACCCGAATTTAACCACCGCTCGATCTGCACCTGCCGGTCATTGCCCCAGAAAGGCTCGCCGTCGACGATGAAGAATGGGGCACCGAAAACGCCTGCAGCCACGGCCGCTTCGTTGACCTGTTTGAGCCTGAGCTTCCAGCGCTCGTCCTGCCACGCAGCCTCGACGGCTTGCGCATCCAGGCCCAGATCGGTCGCCAGTGCCTTGAGCACCTCGGGATCCTTGAGCAAGGCGCCGCGGGTGAAATAGGCGCGCAAGGCCGCGCGCGCCCAGGCCACGGCCTTGGACGGATCCTGCTCGTTCAAGTACCAGAACACCCGCGCAGCCTGGTGTGTCGCGATGGGGAACACGATGGGCTGCCGGTAAGGCAGGCCGGCGAAGTGCGCCGAGCGTTCGAAATCGCGCAGCACATAGTCGCGCTTGAGCGGGTAGTCGACCGCGGGCTTGAGTTCCGCGGTCTGAAACAGCACGCCCAGCAGCACCGCGTGCCATTGCACGGTGCGTCCATGCCGTGCCGCCACCGCCTCGATCCATTCGGACGCGATGTACGAGTACGGCGAGGAAAAATCGAAATAGAACTGGATGGGGCTGCGCGGCGCGCGCAGCGAGGCCGGAAGAATGGTGTCGCTCATGCAGCGACCTTACGTCATCCGGTCGCCCGCCATCAAGCGGGTTTACCGGCACATCACCTCAACATCAAACCAGCGCGCGTCCGATCAGGATCTTCTGCACCTCGGACGTGCCCTCGTAGATCTGGCAGACCCGCACGTCGCGGTAGATGCGCTCGACCGGGAAGTCGCTCACATAGCCGTAGCCGCCATGCACCTGGATCGCGGCCGAGCAGACCTTCTCGGCCATCTCGGTGGCGAAGAGCTTGGCCATGGCCGCCTCCTTCAGGCAGGGCTTGCCGGCGTCCTTGAGCGAGGCCGCGTGCCAGATCAGCTGGCGCGCCGCTTCGATCTGCATGGCCATCTCGGCCAGCTTGTGCTGGATCACCTGGTGCTCGAAGATGGGCACGCCGAAGGCGACGCGCTCCTTGCTGTATTTCAGCGCCGCCTCGAAGGCCGCGCGCGCCATGCCCACGGCCTGCGAGGCGATGCCGATGCGGCCGCCCTCCAGTCCGGACAGCGCAATCTTCAGGCCCTGGCCTTCCTCGCCGAGCCGGTTGGCGGCGGGAATACGGCAGTTCTCGAACAGGATCTGCGCCGTGTCGCTGGCGTGCTGGCCCATCTTGTCTTCGATGCGCGCGACCGTGTAGCCGGGCGCGCTCGTGGGCACCAGGAAAGCACTGATGCCCTTCTTGCCGGCGGCCTTGTCGGTCACGGCCATGACGATGGCCACGTCGCCGTTCTTGCCGCTGGTGATGAACTGCTTGACGCCGTTGAGCACGTAGTCGTCACCATCGCGCACCGCCGTAGTCTTCAGGCCACCCGCCTCGGAGCCGACGTGCGGCTCGGTCAGGCAAAAGGCGCCCAGCATGTCGCCGCGCGCCAGCGGCTTCAGGAAACGCTGCTTCTGGTCCTCGTTGGCGAAGGCCATCAGGATGGAGCAGACCGGGCAGTTGTTGACGCTGACCACGGTGGACGTGGCGCCGTCGCCCGCGCCGATCTCTTCCAGGATGATGGACAGCGCCAGGTAGTCCAGACCCGCGCCGTCGTACTCGGTGGGCACGGCCACGCCGTAGCAGCCCAAGGCGGCCAGGCCCTTGAGTTCGGCGGCCGGGAAGTGGTGGCTCTTGTCCCATTCGGCGGCCTTGGGTGCGATCTGTTCCTGTACATAGGCGCGCACGGCGTCCTGGACAGCGATATGGTCTTCTGAAAGCAACATGGTTTTCTCACCAGGCCAGTGCCTGGCCCAAATAATCGAAGAAAGCGCCGTTGTCGGCGGAAGTGGCGCGCGCCAGCACGCCGCGCATGCCGGCCACGCTGGTCTGCACGTCGATGTCGGCATCGGGGCCGCCCATGTCGGTGCGCACCCAACCGGGATGGAAGCTGATGCAGGTGGCGCGTCCCTGCAACTGCAGCGAGGCATCCTTGAGCACCGAGTTGGCCGCCGCCTTGGAAGCGCGGTAGAGCCAGCCATACGAGTGGGTACGGGTGCCGATGGCGCCCATGCGCGAAGAGATCAGCGCCAGGCGCGCATCGGGCGCCAGCGCATCGAGCAGCTGCGGCAGCACGCGCATGGGCCCCAGCACATTGGTGTGCATGACCTGGTCGAATTCCGCTTCGGTCGGCGTTTGCAGGCCCTGGTGGTCGGGGCCGTAGGCGCCCGCCACGATCCACACGGCGTTGAACTGGTAGCCGTCGATCTGCCAGGCCAGCCCCGAGGCGCTGGCCGTGTCGGCCACGTCGATACGCAAGGCCTTGGCGCCCAGCGCCTCAAGGGCTGCCGGGCCTGCGTCGCTGCGGGCCGTGGCCACCACCTGCTCGCCGGCCGCACGGCATTGGCGAGCCAGCTCGAGCCCGATGCCGCGCGAGGCCCCGATGATCAGCACCTGTGACATGGCAGATCTCCTGGTGGATGTCAGACGAGTTCGAGACCCATGGCCGTGGCTTCGCCGCCGCCGATGCACAGCGATGCGACGCCGCGCTTGAGGCCGCGTTTCTTCAGCGCGCCCAGCAGGGTCGCGATGATGCGGGCACCCGATGCGCCGATCGGATGGCCCAGTGCGACGGCGCCGCCGTTGACGTTCATGATCTCGTGCGGCAGCTTGAACTCGGTCATCGCGGCCATGGTCACGGCGGCAAAGGCCTCGTTGACTTCCCACAGGTCCACGCTCTTGGCGTCCCAGCCGTTCTTGGCCAGCAGCTTGTTGATGGCGCCCACCGGCGCGGTCGAGAACCATTCAGGCGCATTGGCGTGCACGGCCGTGCCGACGATGCGCGCCACCGGTACGACGCCCATCTTCGCGGCCGTGCTTTCGCGCATCAGCACCAGGGCCGCCGCACCGTCGGAGATCGACGAGGAACTCGCTGCCGTCACCGTGCCGTCCTTCTTGAAGGCGGGCTTGAGGCCGGCGATCTTGTCGAGCTTGGCCTTGAAGGGCTGCTCGTCGCGCGAGAACACGGTGTCGCCGTTGCGGCCCGCCACGCTGACAGGCGCCATTTCCCAGTCGAAGCTGCCGTCCTCGTTGGCGCGCTTGGCGCGCTCGGTCGAGGTGATGGCAAAGGCGTCCTGCGCCTCGCGGCTGAAGCCGTACTTGGCCACGCATTGCTCGGCGAACACGCCCATGGCCTTGCCGCGCTCATAGGCGTCTTCCAGGCCGTCCATGGCCATGTGGTCGTACATGGCGGCAGCGCCGTACTTCACACCCTTGCGCGCGAACATCAGGTGTGGCGCATTGGTCATGGACTCCATGCCGCCGGCAATCAATACATCGGCGCTGCCGGCCTTCAGCGTGTCGTGCGCGAACATCGTGGCGCGCATGCCGGCGCCGCACATCTTGGACAAGGTCACCGCGCCCACCGATTGCGGCAGGCCCGCCTTGAGCACGGCCTGGCGGGCCGGCGCCTGGCCCTGGCCGGCCATCAGGCAGCTGCCCATGAAGGCCTCGTTGATGGCGTCGGCCGGAATGCCTGCGCGCTCGACGGCGGCACGGATCGCCACCGCGCCCAGCTCCCAGGCGGCGAGGTTGGCGAAGTCGCCCAGCAGGCCGCCGATGGGCGTACGGGCGGCGGAAACAATCACGATCGGATCAGACATGGTGTGCTCCTGGTTCAGGAAAGGAAAAGGGATGCGCGTCAGGCCTGCATGCTGAGCTCAGGCCTTGGCTGCGCGGATGAAACATCGGGTTGAACATAAAAGCGCTTGTGCGCCTCGTACGGAAATACGTCGTGCACATAGCCTGCCTGAATGCGCTGCTTGTGGCCTTGCCAAAAATCAGCATCGAGCAGATCGGCGTGGTGCCGCATGAAGACCTCGCGCACGGCCGGGTTGCCGAGCAGGAAGGGCTCGAAGGTCTCGGGAAACACGTCGCGCGGCCCGACGCTGTACCAGACCTCGCCGGACATCTCTTCCTCCTCGTTGCGCGGCGCGGGCACGCGGCGGAAGTTGCAGTCGCTCAGGTATTCGATCTCGTCATAGTCGTAGAACACAACCTTGCCGTGCCGGGTCACGCCGAAGTTCTTCCACAGCATGTCGCCGGGGAAGATGTTGGCCGCGACCAGGTCCTTGATGGCATTGCCGTACTCGATCACGGCGTGCTCCAGCTGCTCGGGCGTGGCGTCCTGCAGGTAGATGTTGAGCGGCACCATGCGGCGCTCGATGTAGACATGCTTGAGCACCAGGTCCGCACCCTGCTCTTCCATCAGGCTGGGGCAGAAGGCCTTGAGCTCGGCGAGCAGCTCCTCGTCGAAACGATAGCGCGGAAAGGCCACGTTCGAATACTCCAGCGTATCGGCCATGCGGCCGACGCGGTCGTGCTGCTTGACCAGCAAATACTTGCCCTGCACGAGTTCGCGCGTGGTCTCCTTCTGGGCCGGAAAGAAGTCCTTGATCAGCTTGAACACGAAGGGGAAGCTCGGCAGGTCGAACACCAGCATGACCATGCCCTTGATGCCCGGCGCGATGCGGAACTTGTCGCTCGAATGGCGCAGGTGGTAGAGCAGGTCGCGGTAGAACAGGTTCTTGCCGTGCTTTTGCAGGCCGATCGCGTTGTACAGCTCGGCGCGCGGCTTGCGCGGCATCATCGAGCGCAGGAACTGCACGTAGGCGCTGGGAATCTCCATGTCGACCATGAAGTAGGCGCGCGCGAAGCTGAACAGCATCAGCAGTTCGTCTTCGCCGAACAGTGCGGCGTCCAGGTACAGCAGGCCGCGCTCGTTGTGCAGCACCGGTAAGGCAAAAGGCGTCTCGATGAAACCGTTGACGACCTTGCCGACGATGTACGCGCCCTTGTTGCGGAAGAACAGCGAGGACAGCACCTGGATCTGGAAATTGGTGCGCCAGCGGTAGTGGCGCAGGTCGCGGTGCATGGCCGCCAGCACATGGTCCACGTCGCGCCCGAGGTCCTCGAACGCAAGGTTCAGCTGGAAGTTGTCGACGATGCGGATCAGCGTCTCGCGCAGGTTCTCGGGCGTCGGGTAGTAGCAGCGGTAGGTGGGCTTGGCTGCCGGCTCGTCGTTCTCGATGTACTCGGTCGAGACCGCGGGCCTCACGAAGATGAAATCGTTGTGGAAATAACTGTGATGCAGGATGCGCGTGCAGACCGAATTGAAGAAGGTCTCGGCCAGCTCGGGCTGGTGGTGGTTGGTCAGCAGGCCGATGTAGTGCAGCTTGACCTGCTGCCAGATCGCCATCGGCAGCTCGCTGGCCTTGAAGCGCTGCTCCAGCAGCTCGGTGGACTCGTTGACGCGCTTGTCGTAGAACTCGATGCGCTCGCGCTGCGCGCGCTGCTGGCCGTGCCAGTCGGCGCGCTCGAAGCGTCGCTTGGCCTCGTCGGCGCTGATGGCCCGGAAAATCCGGTAGTGCCGATTGAACCCGCCCAGCATGGTTTGAGCAATCTCAAACGCATGCGCATCCGTCAGTTGGTGCGGGAACTTTTGCGACAACATCAGCCACCTTCGCCGGGTTCAAGCGCCCTTGTCGTAGCGTTGCTTGACGGCATGCAGCGCACGCTGGAAGGCCGGCCCCACCTGGTCGGCCGCCGAGACGGTGATGGCCAGGTCTTCCAGCAAGCCATTGTGCAGGCCGTACACCCAGCCATGCACCACCACGTCCTGGCCGCGCGCCCAGGCATCCTGGACCACGGTGGTCTGGCAGGCGTTGCGCGCCTGCTCCAGCACATTGAGCTCGCACAGGGCGTTGACGCGCTGCCGCGGATCGACCGTCTCGAGCCACTCGTGGTGGTGGTTGCGCACGTCCTGCACATGGCGCAGCCAATTGTCGACCAGGCCCACGCGCATGTCGAGCAGCGCCGCCTTGACGCCGCCGCAGCCCGAGTGGCCCACCACGATGATGTGCTTGACCTTGAGTTCGTCGACCGCGAACTGCATCACCGACAGGCAGTTCAAGTCGGAATGCACGACCACATTGGCCACGTTGCGGTGCACGAACAGCTCACCCGGCAGCAGATTGACCAGCTCGTTGGCCGGCACGCGGCTGTCGGCGCAGCCTATCCACAGGTACTGCGGGGTCTGCTGCTTCAGCAGCCGGGTGAAGAAATCGGGCTCGCTGGATACGACATTCGCGGCCCACTGTTTGTTGCTGTCCAGCAGCTCAGTCAATTCGATGCTCATGACGACATTCTCGCGGCATCCCGTTCGGAAGGACGGTAGAGACCCCACAAGAGCAGATCCACGATCTCTCCGTTCTTGTAGGCGCTTTGCGGCAGATGCGCCTCCTGATGGAAACCGCAGCGCCGCGCCACCTGAGTGGATGCAGCATTCCAGGCAAAGATACGCATGTACAGGCGCGTCAGCTCCGGAAAGCTGGCCCAGGCCCAGTCGCGCACCAGGCCCAATGCCTCCGTCGCGATGCCGCGCCCCCAGAAGGCCTGGCCGAGCCAATAGCCCGCCTCGGCGTTGCAGCGCATCCATTCCGGATCGCGCCGCAGGCTGATGCAGCCCACCGCTTCGCCATCGACCTCGATGGCCCAGCTCAGACCGAAGTCCTGCCAGCCGCCCGCGCACCACTGCCGCGCCACCTCCACCGTGTAAGGCCTCGGAAACCCGTCGAACAGGTTGCGCCAGACGGCTTCGTCGTCGCCATGGCGGCTCAGGCTTTCAGCGTCGTCAAGCCTCAAAGTCCGCAAGGTGCAGCGCGAGCCGCACAGCACGGGCAGGGTCCAAGCGGACGGGGTGGGGGTGCTCATCGCGCCACCCGGACTTACATGGTCTCGGCAAACAGCTCGCGACCGATCAGCATGCGGCGGATCTCGCTGGTGCCCGCGCCGATCTCATACAGCTTGGCATCGCGCCAGAGGCGGCCCAAGGGGTACTCGTTGATGTAGCCGTTGCCGCCGAAGATCTGCACGCCGTCGCCGGCCATGCGCGTGGCCTGCTCGGCGCACCACAGGATCACCGAAGCGCAGTCCTTGCGGACCTGGCGCACGTGCTCGGCGCCCAGCAGATCGAGATTCTTGGCCACGGTGTAGGCGAACGAGCGGCCGGCCTGCAGCACGGTGTACATGTCGGCCACCTTGCCCTGGATCAGCTGGAATTCGCCGATGCTCTGGCCGAACTGCTTGCGGTCGTGGATGTAGGGCACGACGCTGTCCATCACGGCCTGCATGATGCCCAGCGGCCCGCCGGTCAGCACGGCGCGTTCGTAGTCCAGGCCGGACATCAGCACCTTGGCGCCGCCGTTGAGCGCGCCCAGCACGTTCTCGGCCGGCACCTCGACGTTCTGGAACACCAGCTCGCCGGTGTGGCTGCCGCGCATGCCCAGCTTGTCGAGCTTTTGCGCGATGGAGAAGCCCTTCATGCCCTTTTCGATCAGGAAGGCCGTCACGCCGCGCGCGCCGAGCTCGGGCTCGGTCTTGGCATAGACCACCAGGGTGTCGGCATCAGGGCCGTTGGTGATCCACATCTTGTTGCCGTTGAGCAGGTAGTAGCCGCCCTTCTCCTCGGCCTTGAGCTTCATGCTGATGACGTCCGAACCGGCACCGGGCTCGCTCATGGCCAGCGCGCCGACATGCTCGCCGCTGATCAGCTTGGGCAGGTATTTCTGCTTCTGCGCCTCGTTGCCGTTGCGGTTGATCTGGTTCACGCACAGGTTGCTGTGGGCGCCGTAGGACAGGCCCACCGACGCCGAGGCGCGGCTGATTTCCTCCATCGCCACCATGTGGGCCAGGTAGCCCATGTTGGCGCCGCCATAGGCCTCGCTGACCGTGATGCCCAGCACGCCCAACTCGCCCATCTTGCGCCACAGGTCCATGGGGAACTGGTCGTTGCGATCGATCTCGGCGGCACGCGGCGCGATCTCGGCCTGCGCGAACTCAAAGACCGCGTCGCGCAGCGCGTCGATGTCTTCACCCAGTTGGAAATTCAGGCCCGGCAGGTTCATGTGATGTCTCCAGATTCAGGATCGCGCTTGACGGATTTTGTTCAGTTGACGCGCTTGGTTGACGTTTACGTAAACGTCAATTTGCGGATTCTAATCGCTGGCTCGGCATTCCGTCTGAAAAATTCCGGCCAGTCCTTCAGGACATCAGAGAAAGCGTTCCAGCAGCTTCTTCGAGGCCCGGTCCAGCGCAAAACGATCCGGCACCAGGTAGTGGATGCCATGGCTGCTGCCGATCAGCAGGCGTCCGTCGCCCAGGCGCCGGATGTCTTCCTCGGTCTTCAGGATGAACTGGCTTTCGCCGCGATCGGTGTCCACGGTCCACTGGCTGGGCGTCGAGAAGGTGCTGACGGCCTTGAGCTTCAGCACCGTAGGCACGAATTCGCGCGCGGCGAATTCGCTCTCCAGCAGTTCGCGCTCGGGCGTGGGCAGGCCGGACAGCCGCTCCACCCAGGCCAGTTCATGCCCGTCGGGGCCGACCAGCGAAATGCCCTCGTCGGGCGCCGAAATCGGATGCGCGCGGACCGGCGTCACGCCATCAAACACCTGGCCGGCGCCGTCGGTCAGCACCAGTTGGCCGAAGGAATCGCGGACCAGGCGCTGGAACGGAAGTGGGGAGGAACTCATCATGCAGACACCAGGGTGTGGGCGTTCGGGTTGGGCGTCAGCGCCGGCATGTCGTCGTCGGCGTCCATGCGGCGGGCCTGGGCCTCGTAGAGACGCCAATAGGTGCCCTGCTTGGCCATCAATTCGTCGTGCGGACCGACCTCGACCACCTGCCCGCGGTCCATCACCACCAGGCGGTCGGCCTTGCGCAGGGTCGACAAGCGGTGCGCAATGGCGATGGTGGTGCGGCCCTTCACGAGATTGTCCAGCGCCTTCTGGATTTCCTTTTCGGTCTCGGTGTCGACCGAGGAGGTGGCTTCATCGAGGATCAGCAAGCGTGGGTTGATCAGCAGGGCGCGCGCAATCGAGATGCGCTGGCGCTCGCCGCCGGAGAGACCTTGGCCGCGCTCGCCGACCAGCGAGTCGTAGCCCTGCGGCAAGCGCAGGATGAACTCGTGCGCATGTGCGGCGCGTGCCGCCGCAACGATTTCCTCGCGCGAGGCGTCGGGCTTGCCGTAGGCGATATTCTCGGCAATCGTGCCGAAGAACAGGAAGGGCTCCTGCAGCACCAGGCCGATGTGGCGCCGGTAGTCGGCCACGGCGATGCGGCGCAGGTCGGTGCCGTCCAGGCGGATCGAGCCTTCGGTGACGTCGTAGAAGCGGCAGATCAGGTTCACCAGCGTGCTCTTGCCCGAGCCGCTGTGGCCGACCAGGCCGATCATCTCGCCCGGGCGTATATCCAGGCTCAGGCCCCGGATCACCGCGCGGTTGCCGTAGCGGAAACCGATGTCCTGGATCTGGATGCCGCCCTGGACGTTCTCGAGCTTGACCGGCTGGGCCGGATCGGGCACGTTGGACTGGTGGTCGAGGATGTCGAAGATGCGCTTGGCGCCGGCCGCGGCCTTTTGCGTCACCGAGACGATGCGGCTCATCGAGTCCATGCGGCCGTAGAAGCGCCCGATGTAGGCGATGAAAGCCGTCAGCACGCCGACGGTGATGCGCTGCCTGGACACCAGGTAGATGCCGAAGGCCCACACCACCAGGAGGCCGATCTCGGTCAGCAGCGAGACCGTGGGCGTGAACAGGCTCCAGGTCTTGTTGAGCTTGTCGTTGACCAGCAGGTTGTGCTGGTTGGCGTCGCGAAAGCGCGTGGCCTCGCGGCGCTCCTGCGCGAAGGCCTTGACCACGCGGATGCCGGGAATGGTGTCGGCCAGCACCGAGGTGACCTCGCCCCAGACGCGGTCGATCTTCTCGAAGCCGGTGCGCAGGCGGTCGCGCACGATGTGGATCATCCAGGCGATGAAGGGCAGCGGCACCAGGGTCGCCAGCGCCAGCCAGTGGTTGATCGAGAACAGGATGATGGCCGTCATCATCAGCATCAGCATGTCGGTGATGAAGTCCAGCGCATGCAGCGACAGGAACACGCTGATGCGGTCGGTTTCCGAGCCGATGCGCGACATCAGGTCGCCGGTGCGCTTGTTGCTGAAATACTCCAGCGACAGGCTCATCAGGTGCTCGAAGGTGGTGGTGCGCAGGTCTGCGGCGATGCGCTCGGACACCAGCGCTAGGATGAAGGTCTTGGCCCAGCCCAGCAGCCACGAGGTGAGCGCCGCGCCCAGCAGGCCGGACAGGATCAGCGCCACCAGCTTGGGGTCGATGGCCTGGCCGTTCTGGAATGGAATCAGCACCTTGTCCATCAAAGGGATGGTCAGGTAAGGCGCCACCAGGGTCGCCCCGGTCGCTCCCAGCATCAGCAGAAAGCCCACCAGCAACTGCCCCTGGTAGGGCCGGGCGAAGCGCCACAGGCGCAGCAGCACCCAGGTGGACGGCGGCGTGTGCAGTTCGCGGGCGCAGGTCGGGCACTCTTCGCTCTCCGGCGGCAGCGGCGCCTTGCAGCTGGGACAGAAGCTCAGGTCTTCGCCCGCCTCGCGCTCCGACTCGCCGCGGCGTTCGACCAGCTCATGAAAGCGCTGCGCCTGCAGGTTCACCTGCAAGGAAAAACGCCACAGCGCCAGGCGCTGCCGGGCGTCGATCAGTTCCAGCGTGCCCACGCCCGCATGGTCGCTGATGCGCAGCGACAGGTCCGCGCTCAGCGGCCACGACTGCCAGGCCGCCTCGCCCTGCCCCGCCGGATCGAAGGCCAGCAAGCGGCGATCGGTCAGCGCCAGCATCCCGTGGGCAAACCGCAATTTCGAATCCAGGTCAACCTCAAGCGTGCCCAGAACGTTTTCGTCTGACATGAGACGCGCTTGCAGCGATGCCAATGCCGGATGTTCCGGATGCTGTTCAGGTGCGGCGACGGGGTGATCTTGATGCATTGTGTTCTTGTCCAACCCGACCCGCAGGGGTCGCGTCTTTCTAGCTTTCGTGCTGGTAACTTGGCCACGATTTTCGCTCAAGATGGCAAAGGCCCGCCCTGGCTGGAACCAGGGACTGTCGCAGATGAGCGCACAATTACGCCTTGCTTGAAATTTCAAGCCCCGCTTTCCGTTCCGTTTTAAGCCCTGATCCGGCCCTCTTCCATGAGCAGACACGACGACATCAAGCTCCTGCGCATCAATTATTTGCGCGGCCCCAATATGTGGACCTACCGTCCCGTGCTGGAGGTCTGGCTGGATCTGGGCAAGCTGGAAGACCATCCCTCCAACCTGCTGCCTGGCTTCACCGATCGCCTGACCCAGGCCCTGCCCGCCCTGATCGAGCACCACTGCGGCGTGGGCGAGCGCGGCGGCTTCCTGCAGCGCCTGGTCGAAGGCACCTGGTGCGGCCACGTGCTGGAACACGTGGTCATCGAACTGCTGAACCTGGCCGGCATGCCCACCGGCTTCGGCCAGACGCGCTCCACCTCCATGCGCGGCGTCTACCGCATGGTGTTCCGCGCCCGCGACGAGCACGTGGCCCGGGCCGCGCTGGCTGAAGGCCACGCGCTGCTGATGGCCATGATCAACAACGACGCCTTCGACGTGAACGCCGCCGTAGTCCGCATCCGCGACAAGGTCGACGACTGTTACCTCGGCCCCTCGACCGCCGCCATCGTGGCCGCGGCCACCGACCGGCGCATTCCCCATATCCGCCTGAACGACGGCAACCTGGTCCAGCTGGGCCATGGCGCGCGCCAGCGCCGCATCTGGACCGCCGAGACCGACATGACCAGCGCCATCGCCGAAGGCATTGCGCGCGACAAGGACCTGACCAAGAGCCTGCTCAAGTCGGTCGGCGTGCCCGTGCCCGAAGGCGTGGCCGTGAAGGACGCCGCAGAAGCCTGGGAAGCCGCGCAAGACCTGGGCCTGCCCGTGGTCGTCAAGCCCTCCGACGGCAACCATGGCCGCGGCGTGACGCTGGACCTGAAGCTGAAACAAGACGTGCACGCCGCCTTCGAGCTGGCCGAGCAACATGGCTCCGAGGTGCTGGTCGAACGCTGCATCCCCGGCAATGAACACCGCCTGTTGGTGGTCGGCGGCCAGGTGGTCGCCGCCGCGCGCGGCGACGAGGCCTACATCACCGGCGATGGTACGCACACGGTGAGCCAGCTCGTCGACCTGCAGATCAACACCGATCCGCGCCGCGGGCTGACCGAGGACTTCCCGCTCAATCGCATCAACATCGCCGAAGATGCCGTCATCGCACTCGATCTGCAGCGCCAGGGCCTGAGCGCCGACGCCGTTCCGGAAGCCGGCCGCCAGGTGCTGATCCAGCGCAACGGCAATGTCGCAGTCGACTGCACCGCCCAGGTCCATCCCGAAGTGGCGCATGCGGTCTCGCTGGCCGCGCGCACCATCGGCCTGGACATCGCCGGCGTCGACATGGTCAGCACCGACATCTCGCGCCCCTTGAGCGAAACCGGCGGCGCGATCGTCGAAGTCAACGCCGGACCGGGGCTGCTGATGCACCTCAAGCCCGCCGAAGGCATGCCGCAACCGGTGGGCCAGGCCATCATCGACCACCTGTTCGCCGAAGACGAGAACGGCCGCATCCCCGTCGTGGGCGTGACCTCCTCCAAGGGCGGCCAGCACATCACGCGCCTGGTGGCCTGGCTCCTGCACCTCAACGGCCGCCACGTGGGCCTGGCCTGCCACGACGGCCTGTTCCTGGGCACGCGGCGCGTCGAGAAGCGTCCCAGCGCCCAGTGGGAGGCCGCGCACCGCCTGCTCATGAACCGCGGCGTGGACGCCGTCGTGATCGAGAACGATGCGGCCAGCATCCTGAAGGACGGCCTGTCCTACGACCGCTGCCAGGTCGGCGTGGTGACCGACATGGACGGCATGGACGCCCTGGCCGACTTCGACGTGAAGCAGCCCGAGCAGCTCTTCAAGGTCCTGCGCACCCAGGTCGACGTGGTGCTGTCCGAAGGCGCCACCGTGCTGAACGCGGGCGATGCCAGGCTGCTGGACATGGTCGAGCTCAGCGACGGCGAGGTGCTGCTCTATGCGCTCGACGGCGCCAACGCGGCCTTGCAAGCGCATCGCGAGCAAGGCGGCCGCGCCGTGTTCCTGCAGGGCGGCGCCGCCATGCTGGCCCAGGGCGCCTCGGAAACCTCGGGCGCCAATATCGATGCGCTGCTGCAGCGCTTCAAGGCTGCCCGCATCAACACCGATGCCGAGACCCTGCTGGCCGCCGTGGCGGCCGCCTGGGCGCTGAACATTTCCGCCGAACTGATTTCCGCGGGACTGGACACCTTCGTGCCCGAGCTGCCGCACTGAGGCCCCAGGCGATCCCAGCACCACCACACGATTCGAAAGACACGACAAGATGGAAGTCTCCCGCATCCGCGCCCTGCGCGGCCCCAATATGTGGAGCCGCCACACCGCCATGGAAGCAGTGGTTCACTGCAACGAAGTCGAGACCTCGATCAGCCGCCTCGACGGCTTCGAGACCCGGCTGCGCAAGCTGTTCCCCACCGTCGGCGCGCTGCGCCCCACGCTGACGCAGCGCAGCGACCTCTCGCTGGCCCATGTGCTGGAACTGGCCACGCTGGCCCTGCAGGCGCAGGCCGGCTGCCCGGTGACCTTCTCGCACACCCACGCCACCAGCGAGGCCGGCACCTACCAGGTGGTGGTCGAGTACAGCGAGGAAGACGTGGGCCGCATGGCGCTGAAGGATGCCGTGCAGCTGATCACCGCCGCATTGGACGGCGCTGAATTCGATGTCGACGCCGCGATCGCCCGCCTGCGCGAGACCGACGAGGACGTGCGCCTCGGCCCCTCGACCGGCTCCATCGTCGACGCCGCCGTCAAGCGCGGCGTGCCCTTCCGCCGCCTGACGCAAGGCAGCCTGGTGCAGTTCGGCTGGGGCGCCAAGCAGCGCCGCATCTGGGCGGCCGAGGTCGACGCCACCAGCGCCGTGTCCGAATCGATCGCGCAAGACAAGGACCTCTCCAAGCGCCTGCTGCAATCGGCCGGCGTGCCCGTGCCGATCGGCCGCCCGGTCGAATCGGTCGACGAGGCCTGGGAAGTGGCCCAGGAGATCGGCCTGCCGGTCGTGGTCAAGCCGCAGGACGGCAACCAGGGCAAGGGCGTGACGGTCAACGTGGCCTCGCGCGAACACATGGAAGTGGCCTACAAGGCCGCCGACGAGATCGGCCAGGTGATGGTCGAGAAGTTCCTGCCCGGCAGCGACTACCGTCTGCTGGTGATCGGCGACAAGCTGATCGCCGCCGCACGGCGCGACCCGCCGCACGTGATCGGGGACGGTGTGCTGACCGTCAAGCAGTTGGTCGACAAGGTCAACGCCGACCCCCGGCGCGGCGACGGCCATGCCACCTCGCTGACCAAGATCCGCTTCGACGACATCGCCGTCGCACGCCTAGCGTTGCAAGACCTGACGCCTGAATCGGTGCCCGACAAGGGCCGCCGCGTGATCCTGCGCAACAACGCCAACCTGTCCACCGGCGGCACCGCCACCGACGTGACCGACGACGTGCACCCCGAAGTCGCCGCGCGCGCCATCGCCGCCGCGCAAGTCGTGGGCCTGCATGTCTGCGGCGTCGACGTGGTGGCCGAGAGCGTGCTGATGCCGCTCGAGGAGCAGAGCGGCGGCATCGTCGAGGTCAACGCCGCGCCAGGCCTGCGCATGCACCTCTCGCCGAGCTTCGGCAAAGGCCGCAACGTCGGCGAGGCCATCATCTCGCACCTCTACGGCCAGGGCCACAAGAGCGAGGACGGCCGCATCCCGGTGGTCGCCGTCACCGGCACCAACGGCAAGACCACCACCACGCGGCTGATCGCGCACATGTTCGCCACCTGCGGACTGCGCGTGGGCATGACCAACACCGACGGCGTCTACGTCGACGGCCGCCAGATCGACAGCGGCGACTGCTCCGGCCCCAAGAGCGCCCGCAACGTGCTGATGCACCCGGACGTCGAGGCTGCCGTGTTCGAAACCGCGCGCGGCGGCGTGCTGCGCGAAGGCCTGGGCTACGACCGCTGTCAGGTCGCCGTCGTCACCAACCTCGGCGAAGGCGACCACCTGGGCATGAACTTCCTCAACACCGTCGAGGAGCTGGCGCTGGTCAAGCGCGTGATCGTGCAGAACGTCGCGCCGACCGGCTACGCGGTGCTGAACGCCGCCGACCCGGTGGTGGCCAACATGGCCGCCGTCTGCCCGGGCCAGATCATCTACTTCACGGCCGACCGCCACCACCCGCTGATGGCCACGCACCGCGCCCAGGGCAAGCGCTGCGTCTACATCGACGGCGACAACCTGGTCGCCGCGCAGGGCTCGTGGCGCGAGAACCTGCCGCTGCGCGACGTCGCATTCACCCGCGGCGGCGCCATCGGCTTCCAGGTCGAGAACGCCATGGCCGCGGTTGCCGCCGCCTGGGGCGTGGGCCTGGACTGGGACACGATACGCCGGGGCCTCTCCAGCTTCAGCAACGATGCCGACAACGTGCCTGGCCGCTTCAACGTGATGGACTACCGCGGCGCCACCGTGATCGCCGACTACGGCCACAATGCCGACGCCATGCGCGCCCTGGTCGCGGCCGTCGAGGCCATGCCGGCAAACAAGCGCTCGGTCGTGATCTCCGGCGCCGGCGACCGCCGCGACGAGGACATCCGCGTGCAGACGCAGATCCTGGGCCAGGCCTTCGACGAAGTGCTGCTGTTCCAGGACGCCTGCCAGCGCGGCCGTGAAGACGGCGAAGTGCTGGCGCTGCTGCGCCAGGGCCTGGCCGACGCCGCCCGCACCCGGCACGTGGACGAGATCCGCGGCGAGTTCGTCGCTATCGACACCGCGCTGGCGCGCCTGGAGACCGGCGACCTGTGCCTGGTGCTGGTGGACCAGGTGGAAGAAGCGCTGGCGCATCTGGCCAAGCGCATTGCGGAAGGCTGATCAACGGGTCAAATCACCCGCCGCCCCTTCACATAAGCCTCGCGCACCAGCGGCGTGCCTTCGAGTTCGCGCACCCGCAGTAGGTCGGCCCGCAAGCCGACTTCGATCGCCCCGCGGTCGTCCAGGCCACAGGCCAGCGCCGGCTTGCGGCTGATGGCGGCGACCGCCGCGCTGAGCGACCAGCCCGCCTGCTGCACCAGCAGCCAGGCCGACTGCAGCAGGCTGCAGGGCACGTAGTCGGACGACAGCACGTCCAGCACGCCCTCCTGCGCCAGCGTCAGCGCTGCCACATTGCCCGCATGCGAGCCGCCGCGCAGCAGGTTGGGCGCGCCGGCCACCGTCATCAGGCCCAGCGCCCGGGCGTGCCGGGCCGCGCCCAGCGTGGTCGGAAACTCGCAGATCAGCGCGCCCAAGGCATGCGCCTGCGCCACGTGCGCAGCGGTGGCGTCGTCGTGCGTGGCCAGCGCCACGCCATGCTGCCGGGCCTGATGGGCAAACCAGTGCCGGTTCGGCTCGGCATGCAAGGCCTGGCGCTCGGGCGCGAGGCTGAGCTGCTCGTCGAACTGGGCGTCGCTCCAGCCCTTCTTGCCGGTGAAATGGGTGCGGGCGTGGTGCAGGTCGACCCATTGGCGCTGACCCGGCGTGTGGTCCATCAGCGAGAGCAGGCGCAGCCGCCGATGCCCGCTGAACGGCTCGAACAGGGCGCGGGCGTTCGGGTCCGGCAGCTCGCAGCGCAAATGCAGCAGATGGTCGACCCGCAGGACATCGGCCGCTTCCAGCTTGTCCAGCACGGCCAGCATCGCGCTTTGGTCGCCCGCGCGGAAGCCTTCGCCGTAGGGGTCGCCGATGCCGATGGCATCGAGCACCGTGGTGATGCCGGCCGCCGCGAGTTCGGCGTCGTGGGCCTGCATCGCGCTGAGCATGGGGAAGCTCACCCGGGGCCTGGGCATGGCGTGATGTTCCAGGTTGTCGGTGTGCAGTTCCACCAGGCCCGGCAGGAGCAGGTCGCCTTCCAGATCCAGTCCCTGCACGCCGCCTGCGCCCGGCTGGATTTCGGCGACCGCGCCGTCGCGGACCACGACGCTTCCCAACACCACTTCGTTCGGCAGCACCAGTCGCGCCCGCCGGAATATCTGTTCTCTCATGCGGATCACTGTAGCGCGCCCAAGGCCCGGCGGCCGGTCTTCCCCCTTCAGTAGGAATGGGCCTGCTGGGACATGCCCAGGGCAGGCCAGAAGCCGGCCGCAAACGGGCCGCAAACGGGTTGCAAAAGATCAGCGCGCCTGCACGATGTCGCGCACGCCGGCGTCGCGCAGCGCCTGCAGTTGCGCCGGGGCCGCCTGGGCGTCCGTCACCAGCACGTCGATGTCGCTGCAGCCGCAGATCTGCACGCGGCTGCTGATGCCCAGTTTGTTGGCGTCGACCAGCAGCACGCGGGTGCGGGCGTTGTGCAGCATGGCACGCGCCACGGTGGCCTCGTGCCAGACGTAGTCCATCGCGCCGTGCTCGGCATCCAGCGAGACGGGCGAGATCAACGCCATGTCGACCCGGTGGCGCGCAATCTCCGAGACCGTCTGCTCGCCGTAGGTGGCAGGGACATCGCTCTCCATGCGTCCACCCAGCAGCAGGACCTCCAGCCCCGAATTGCGCCCCAGCGCGGCCGCAACGTCGACGGAGTTGGTGATGACCTGGATATCCTCGCGGCCGGCCAACTCGCGCGCCAGCGCGTGGGTCGTCGAGCCCGCGTCGATGAAGCAGGTGCTGCCGCGCGCCAGCAGGGGCGCCGCGGCGTGGGCAATGGCCTGCTTTTCGGCCTTGTGCAATCTCGAGCGTTCCACATAGCTGGCCTCGGGCATGCCCTGCGCCGGCACGGCGCCGCCGTGCACCCGGCTCAGGCGGCCTGACTGCTCCAGTTCGATCAGGTCGCGCCGCACGGTCTCCCGGGAAACCCCAAGTTCGGCCGCAAACATCTCCGTGGTGAGCCGCTGCCGTTCATTCAGCAGCGCAATGATCTTCTTATGTCTTTCCAACGACCACATGGAACTTCCCAAATAGATGACGTGCGCAGCATAAAAGGTCTGGCGGCCACGTCACCTGACAAAAACACCAAGCGACATTGAATCCCAAGGCAATTTCGGTCGTGTGACAATTTGGGGAATTATGTGTGACGTTGTGTTTTTGATATGCATTTTGTTGGTTTTGTTTGTTTGTAGTTGTTTTTTCATGTGATTTTGGAACAGTACCGTCACCGCGCCGAATCGGCGCTGTGTTTATTCCAACAGAAGGACCTCACATGACCCGCCAATTCACCCTCACGACTCTGAGCTGCGCCCTCGCGCTGGCCTTTGCCGCCGTGACGCCTGCTCATGCGCAATCCAACGACACCACCACGCCGGCCGCAGACGACAGCCGCGACAAGATGGATGCCGTGGCCGTCTACGGCCACCGCGAAAGCCGTCAAGTTGAAAACGTGACGCGCAAGGAAATCGCAGAAGCCGCCCCCGGCACCAGCCCCCTGAAGGTGCTGGAGCGCATGCCCGGCGTCGAATTCCAGGGCGCCGACCCCTGGGGCAACTATGAATGGGCCGAGCGCATCACCGTGCGTGGCTTCTCCCAGAACTACATGGGCTTCACGCTTGACGGCATCCCGCTCGGCGACATGAGCTACGGCAACAGCAACGGCCTGCACATCAGCCGCGCCATTTCGCAGGAAAACATCGGCTCGGTGCAGATGTCGCAAGGCTCCGGCGCCCTGAGCACCAACTCGACCAGCAACCTCGGCGGCACCGTGCAGTTCTTCAGCGATGCGCCTGAGAAGACCTTCACCGTGAAGGCGCTGCAAGGCGTGGGCTCCGACAGCTCGGCCCGCACCTTCCTGCGCGTGGACTCCGGCAAGCTCGCCACCGGTGCCACCGCCTACGTCAGCTACACCGACCAGGTCGGCCAGAAGTGGAAGGGCGTGGGCGGCCAGTACCAGACCATGGTGGACGCCAAGCTGGTCCAGCCCCTGAGCGAAGGTTCGCTGAGCTTCTACGGCATGCACCAGGAACGCAAGGAAATCGACTACCAGGACTTCAGCAAGGGCATGGTTTCGGCACTGGGCTGGAACTGGGATAACTACGGCAGCGTCAAGACCTATGCCAACGCCCTGCAAGGCAACTACATCAACCCGAACGTCGGCCTGACCACCGACGGCACCGATCCCGGTGACGCGGCCTACGGCGGCTCGTCCGGCCTGCGCAAGGACGACATCCTCGCCACCGCCATCGACCTGAACCTGAGCCACGGCTTCCACTACAAGAACACCCTGTACTACCACCACGACCTGGGCCAGGGCCACTACGTGACCACGCCTCCCGGCGACGCACCGCCCGCACCTGCCGGCAGCCTGATGGTGGGCGGCACGCCGGTGTCGGTCCGCACGACCGACTACGGCATCAACCGCGAAGGCACCTTCGGCGCGCTGACCTGGAAGGACGAGATGCAGGAGGTCGAAGCCGGCTACTGGGTCGAGAACAACGACCACACCCTCTCGCGTAACTACCACGCGCTCTACAACATCAACCAGAACAACGAGGACATGGACTGGCTGGGCATGGGCGACGTCTACGCCCAATCGTTCAACCAGAAGTTCAACACCCGCACCACGCAGTTCTACTTGGAAGACACGCTGCACCTGATGGACGACCGCCTGACCGTCAATTTCGGCTTCAAGTCGCCGAACGTGCGCGTCAATGCCGACGTGATCACCAATGCCCTGAGCATCCCCAGCAAGCAGCGCGCCGGCGGCACCATCACGGCCTCCAACGGCTTCCTGCCTGAAGTGGGCGTGAACTACGAACTGGGCCATGGCCAGGAAGTGTTCGCCTCGGTGGCCCAGAACATGCGTGCCTTCACCCCCGGCGTGACCGGCGTGTTCGCGCAGTCGCAAGCCAACTTCAACGCCATCGGCGGCGACCTGAAGCCCGAGACCTCGACCACCATCGAAGCCGGCTACCGCTTCCATGACCGCATGTTCCAGGGTGTGGTGGACGTGTACCACACGGACTTCTACAACCGCCTGCTGCAGGTCTCGCCCTGCCAGACCGACGCTGCCGGCTGCCCCTACACCTTCCATAACGTCGGCAATGTGCAGACCGACGGTATCGAAGCCGCGCTGGATACGCGCCTGACCCCGGTCATCAGCTGGTACAACTCGATCAGCTACAACGTGTCGCAGTACAAGGACAACTACGTGGACGCCAGCTCCGGCCTGGCCAACGGCATTGTCCCGACCTCCGGCAAGGACGTGGTGGACGCCCCGCGCCTGATGTTCACGACCGACATCGGCTACGAGGACGGCAGCTACTTCGCGCACTTCAGCGAGAAGTTCACCGACAAGCGCTACTACACCTACCTGAACGACCAGTCCGTGCCCTCCTACTGGCTGGCCAACCTGGACGCAGGGTACAAGCTGGAGCGCTACCAGGGCGTGCGCGACATCCGCCTGTCGTTCAGCGTGACCAACCTGTTCAACCAGCACTACTTCTCGACCATCGGCACCAACGGTTTCGGCGTCAGCGGCGACAACCAGACGCTGCAGATCGGCGCGCCGCGTGCAGCCTTCCTGACCCTGTCGGGCAAGTACTAATGGCTTGTTAAAAGCCTGATCTGAACCCACAGGGCCCGCTCGGGCCCTGTGGGCGTTTTTGCAGTTCGATCATTGACGCCCCCAAACTCAGCGAGAAAAAGCATGTTATTCAGGGCAATGCTGAAAAAAACATTATTGATTTCAGTCGCAATAGCTTGGCTTGGCTCCGCTTTCGCAGCAGACGTACATCCCAAGCCCAAACGCGTGTTGATCGTCGTATTCGACCAAATGAGGCCTGAGTACGCGCAGAAGTTCGACATGTCCAACGTGCAGCTGCTGCAGGCCGAAGGCGTGAACTTCAAGAATGCTTACCTGGGCCACATGCCGTCGGAAACCGTAATCAGCCACAACGTGATGGTCAGCGGCGTCTTGCCCAAACACATGGGGTGGGTGGACGAGGTCTACCGCGACACCGACAACGTGCTCGGCAAAGGCGCTGATGCCATTTGGATCACCGGCGAACTCAAGCCCGGTGAATTCGATGCCCTGGTCACCAAAGCCGCTTATCCCAAGCTTGTCGATTACCTGCATCAATCGCAGCCAGGCAGGAAGTTCATCGTGGTCGGCGAGAAAAGCTACCCCGTCGACTCGATCGCAGCGCCAAATGCCGACATTGCAGTCAAGATGTCCGGCAGGACCAAAGTCTCCCAAACCATGGCCGCCAAGGATCCTCACGAAGCCTCGTGCGACAACCTCGGTGGACAATTCCGCAGGCCGGACGGCAAGAATGTTCCGTCTTACCTGACCGAACCGAGGTGCGGTCGCTTCTATGTCAATTCCGACAAGAGCAACGCCTACGGCACCGACACCGCCTCGCCGTCGTGGCTCTACCCCCTGGATGGGAATCGTTACGTACCCGGAAATGACCTGGCACATTTGGGTGGCGATGCCTGGGTGGCCGATACCGCCATGGAGATGATGGAGAAGGAGGACTGGAGCGGTATGCTCATCACCTTCGGTTCCATCGACAAGGCGGGCCATATGTGGGGTGCATCCCACGATTCAAAAACCGGTCAATCCGAACAAACGCACCTGCCCTTCATTGCCCATTACGCCGATGAACAATTCGGCCGCGTGCTCAGCAAGCTGAAGGAACTGCATCAACTCGATGAAACACTCATCGTCATCACATCAGACCATGGCTCGACGTATGCGGAGAAATTCTTCGGCGTTGACGCCGCCGACGCCAGCGACGACAACTGGTACCACGGCAAGGCCGCCAATGCAGGCCCCTTTGAAAAGAGAAGCGCGGCGCTGGACCCGCTCTACAGCACCAACAACATTCGCTTCAGTTACCAGTCCACGGCCATTGAAGCCTGGTTGGTCGACGCGTCCGTCGAGAAAAGGCGTGAAGCGGCCATCGCCATGAGAAGCGTTCCTGGTGTTGTTGCAAGCTATTGGAGAGACGGCAGCAAGTACGTTCTTGATACTGCCAACAAGGGCACCGATTCCGTCATGAGCGCCGCCGAAGAAGAATGGTGGGGGAAACACGGCCAGGAATTGGTCGACACCATGGCCGCTGACAGCGGGCCGGAGGTGATCGGCTGGCTCAAGGACGGTGTCGGCTATGGCGTTTATGGCGACCACGGCAGCGGCAAGGAAAGCGACCAGCGCGTCCCCATGGTCATTTGGTCCAAGTACATCAATTCCGAACAGCCCATTTACGCACTCAGAACCGTAGACATTTTGCCGACGGTACTTCAGGCCATGGGCATTCAACAAGCGCACCCCGGAGACGGCAAGCCTTACCTGCTGAATTTCCATTGAATTTCAAATTTGAGAGTTCATTTCATTTGAGACCGCCAATTGCCATCGCCAGCCAACGCCGGCCAGTCCTAACCTGAAATTGCCATGACCACCGCTTCGACTCCCCACCCCAGCCGCCGGCGCCTGTTGATGGCGTCCACCCTGGCCCCGGTCTTGAGCCCGGCGCTCGCGGCAGCCTCCCAGACATCCCCCTCGGCGCCGGGCGGCTCGCGCCAGCCCGGCGTGGCATCAAAACCTGATGCCCAGCGCATGCGCATCGCCTTCGGCTCCTGCGCCCGCCAGGAAAAGCCGCAGCCGATCTGGGCCACCATCGCCGCCACCCAGCCGGACCTGTTCGTGTTCCTGGGCGACAACTTCTACGCCGACGCCCGCGACGAAGCCACGCTTCGCAAGCGCTACGACGAATTCGAAGCCGTCGAGACCCTGCAGGCCTTCCGGCGTGCCACGCCCCATGTGGCCATGTGGGACGACCACGATTTTGGCGACGACGACGTCGGCGGCGACTACCCGCTCAAGGACCTCAGCCAGCGCCTGTTCTGCGACGCCTGGCAAGAAGGCCCCGACTCGCCGCGCCGCCGCCGCAGCGGCGTCTACGAGAGCTACCGTTTCGAATCAGGCGGCCACACCGTGCAGCTGATCCTGATGGACCTGCGCTTCAACCGCACCGCGCTGGTGGCCGATCCGGCCCTGCGCACCGGCTACGACACCATGCTGCGCGAGGCCAAGCTCAGCGGCAAGCCGATGAAGGGCTGGTACGTGGCCAACCCGAGCCCGGAGGCCAGCATGCTGGGCGAGGAACAATGGGCCTGGCTGGAACAGCAGCTGCGAGAGCCGGCCGACGTGCGCCTGATCGGCTCCAGCGTCCAGTTCGCGGCCGACGGCAGCGGCTGGGAGGGCTGGGCCAATTTTCCGCGCGAGCGCCAGCGCCTGGTCGACCTGATCCGCAGCACCCGAGCCGAAGGCGTCGTGATCCTGAGCGGCGACATGCACTACGCCGAGTTCTCGCGCTGGGAAGCCCCGCAGGGCTATCCCTTGTGGGACATCACCTCCAGCGGCCTGACCGAGGTGTGGGCCATCCCGACGCCCAACAGCAAGCGCGCCTCGGCCGTGCTGGCCGAGGCGAATTTCGGCCTGATCGACATCCAATGGCCCAGCAAAGACCAGGCGGGCCCGCCGGACGCACAGATCCAGATGAGCATCATTGACGTCAAGGGCGTGACACGCCTTTCACATAATCTGACCCTGAATCAACTCCGCTTCCCCATTGCATGATGAAACGACGCCTTCTTCAAACACTGGGCCTGGCCCTGCTGGTCAGCACCGCCGCGCACGCCCAGACCCCCGCTGAACTGGAACGCGGTGCCCGCGCCGAGGGCCAGCTCGCCAGCGTCGGCATGCCCGACGACTGGGCCAACTGGCGCGGCACCTGGGCCGACCTGAAGCGCGCCTACGGCCTCAACCATGTCGACTCCGACATGAGCAGCGCCGAGGAGATCGCCAAGATGGCGGCTGAAGCCGCCAACGCCACAGTCGACATCGGCGACGTCGGCTTCGAGTTCGGCGCCATCGCCAAGTCGCGCGGCATCACGCGCGCCTACAAGCCCAGCACCTGGGCGCAGATCCCCGACTGGGCCCGCGATGCGGACGGGCACTGGGCGCTCGCCTACACCGGTACCATTGCGTTCGCGGTCAACAAGAAGCATGTCGCCAACGTGCCGCGCAGCTGGAAGGCGCTGTTCGACGGCCGCTACCGCGTGCTGATCGGCGAGGCCGGCCGGGCGGCGCAGGCCAACGCCGGCATCCTCTCGGCCGCCATCGCCCTGGGCGGCGACGAAGCCCACCTGGATCCGGCGCTGGCCCAATTCGCCCGCATCGCCCGCGAGCACCGCCTGGTCACCACCAACGCCACGCCGGCGCTGATGGAGCGCGGCGAGGCCGATGTGTTCGTGATCTGGGACTTCAATGCGCTCAGCTACCGCGACAAGATTCCCAACGGCGCCGACTACGAGCTGCTGATTCCGTCCGACGGCTCCGTCACCAGCGGCTACACGACCCTGATCAACAAGAGCGCGCCCCACCCCAATGCCGCCATGCTGGCGCGCGAGTACATCTTCAGCGATGCCGGCCAGCTCAACCTGGCCCGCGGCCATGCGCGCCCGATCCGCATCGCCTCGCTCAAGCTGCCCGACGACGTGAAGAAGCAGCTGATCGACAACAGCCAGTACAAGGCCGCCCGCGCGCTGCAGGTGGCGCTGTGGACCGAAGAGGCCAAGAAGATCCCGCGCGCCTGGCAGCGTGAGGTCATGGGGGCTGCGCAGTGAGCGCGAAGGCCCCCGCCCACCCCAACGCACAGCACAAGCTGGTGCTGCTGTTGCCCGATGGCCTGCGCGACGACACCGCGCGCGGCTACATGGGTTATCTGCAGGCCATGCTGGAAGCCGGTCGCGCCAGCTGGAGCACGCTGAGCTGCGAGCTGCCCAGCCTCTCGCGACCGCTCTACGCCACGCTGATCACGGGCCAGCGTCCGCTGGACCATGGCATCATCAGCAATGCCCAGCCCGGCCAGCGCGTGGCCGCGACCTTGTTCGACTGCCTGGACGAAAACGGCCTGCGTTCCGCCGTCGCGGCCTACCACTGGTTTTACGAGCTGCTGGCCGGCGAGGTGTTCGAGCCGCTGCGCCATCGGCACGCGCTGCCGGGCCGCGGCGTGGTGGGCGCGAGCTGGTATTTCGAGGACGAATACCCCGATTCGCACCTGCTCGCCGACGCCGAGCACCTGCGCGCCCTGCATCAGCCGGACTTCCTGCTCGTGCACCCCATGGGACCCGACCACGCCGGCCACCAGCACGGCGGCGAATCGACCGCCTATGCCTTGAGCGCGCGCAAGCTCGACATGCTGCTGGCGCACGCCGTGCCGGCCTGGCACGCGCAAGGCTACGACGTGCTGCTCACCAGCGACCACGGCATGCACGCCGACCGCATGCACGGCGGGCCGCTGCGCGAGGAACGCGAGGTGCCGCTGGTCTGGCTGCCGCATCGGCAGGAAAGCCAGGCCGAGACGCCGCTGCCGCAGCGCCAGATCGATGTCTGCGGCTTCATGGTCGAGCGACTCCTGCAAGGACGCCGCAGTTGAAGCTCTCGCTGCCCCTCTCCCTGAGCTCGCGTGCGGCCTGGCTGGTCGCACTGCCCCTGCTGGCCTTGATCGCGCTGGCCGTGCTGCTGCCCTTCGGCTGGCGCTCCCACGACCTGCTGATCAGCTGCCTGCACGGCCCTGACTGCGCCGTGCAGGACCTGCTGGCCGATAGCTACTACGCCCAGGCGCTCTGGAACACCGTCTGGATTTCCGGCGCCTCGACCCTGATCGCCCTGTTCATCGGCGTCGGCGCCGCGATTGCGCTGGCCGAGCTGCCGCGCTGGCAGGGCCTGTGCAGCATGCTGTGCAGCCTGGGGGCCAATTTCTCCGGCGTGCCCTTGGCCGTGGCCCTGATCCTGCTGTTCGGCGCCCAAGGCGTGCTCAGCAACGCGATGAGCCGTGCCGGCCTGCCGCTGCCCTTCGATCTCTACCGCAACGGCGGCCTGCTGGTCGCCTACGTCTGCTTCCAGGCGCCGCTGGCCTGTCTGCTGCTGATGGCGCCAGTGCAGATGGTCGAAGGCGGCCTGATCGAGGCGGCCGCCACCCTGGGCGCGGGCCCCTGGCACTACTGGCGCCGGGTCGGACTGCCGGTGCTGCTGCCCAGCCTGGTGGAGGTTGGGAGCCTGCTGTTCGCCAACGCAGCGGCGGCCTTCGCCACGCCCTTTGCGCTGTCGGGCACGGCCGCCAACGTGCTGGCGGTGCGCATTGCCGCGCTGGTCAGCGGCGACATCTTCTCGCAGCCCGAGCTCTCCGCGCTGCTGGCGCTGCTGATGTTCCTGATGCTGACGCTGGTGATCGGCCTGGGCAGATGGCTGGCGCGCCGCCTGCGCCATGGCAAAGGAGGACGCGCATGACGACGCCCTCCATCTTTCGCGCCTCGCGCCTGGCCCTGGGCCTGCTGCTGCTGCTCGTGCTGCTGCCCTTGTTGGCGGTGGCGGTCTACGCCTTCAGCGAACAATGGGTGGGGCTGCTGCCGCAGGGCGCCACGCTGGCCTGGCTGCGCGAGGCCCTGCTGGATGCGCGCATCCACGCCGCGGTCTGGCACACGGCATGGCTGTCGCTGCTGAGCGCCTTGCTGGCGCTGCTGCTGGGCGGCGGCACCAGCCTGTGGGCGCGCCTGAGTGCGCCGCGCCTGCTGGCGCTGCTCGACGCCCTGGCGCTGCTACCCTATGCCATTCCACCCGTGGTGATGGCCATAGGCGCCCTGGAGCTGTTCGTCGGACGCTGGGGCGCCGTGCTGAACGTGCAAGTGGTCTACGTGGCCGTCATCACCCCGACCCTGCTGGCGCTGGTGCACAAGACACTGGGCGCCGCGCTGCAGCAGCTCGACGCCCGGCAGCTGCTGGAAGCCGGCCGCACGCTGGGCGCCAGCGACGGCCTGCTGCTGTGGCGAGTGCTGCTGCCGCTGCTGCGGCCTGCGCTGGCCACCAGCCTGGTGCTGGGCTGGATTGCCGGCGCGACGGAATTCGCCATCGCCAACCTGCTGCTGGGCGGCTCGGTGGAGCTGCTGCAGCCCCTGATCAACAGCATGCGCGGCATCAACGGCCACCAGGCCGCCGCGCTGATCGTGCTGACGCTGGCGCTGATGCTGGCCGTCAGCCTCTTGGTACAGACATGGATCTCATGGAACAGACCCCGGAACTCGTAATTCACGGCGCCGCCGTCACGGTCGGCGACCCAGAGCGCCAGATCCTGCGCGGCGTGGACCTCAGCCTGCCCAAGGGCCAGGTGCTGGCCCTGCTAGGCGCCTCGGGCTGCGGCAAGACAACGCTGCTGCGCGCCATCGCGGGCCTGAGCCCGCTCTCGCAAGGCCGCATCGAAATTGCCGGACGCGATCTCACCCATGTACCTACGCAGCAGCGCGGCGTAGGGGTGGTGTTCCAGCAGTACGCGTTGTTCCCGAATCTTTCGGTGCTGGAGAACATCAAGTTCGGCGTGCTCGCGCAAGGCCACGGGCAGCGCGAGGCGCGTCAGCGGGCCGACGAGCTGCTGGAGCTGATCGAACTCGGCGCGCATAGCAGCAAGCTGCCCGCGCAGCTCTCCGGCGGCCAGCGCCAGCGCGTCGCGCTGGCCCGCGCGCTGGCCTGCAAGCCCTCGCTGCTGCTGATGGACGAACCCTTCTCGGCGCTCGACGAATCGTTCCGCATCCCATTGCGCCGCTCGTTCCGGCAGCTGCAGCAAAGCCTGGGGCAGACCTGCCTGGTGGTGACGCACGACCGCGAGGAGGCCTTCGAGCTGGCCGACCAGGTGGCCGTGATGTTCGACGGCCGCATCGAGCAGTGCAGCTCACCCACGGAACTCTGGCGCGCCCCCAGGACGCGCCGGGTGGCCGACTTCCTGGGCGCCTTCAACCAATGGCAGGCCGAGCGCTGCGAAGCAGACATGCAGCGCGCCTGCGGCCACTGGATCGCGCCGATCTCGGCCCTGGAGCGCGCTTCAGCGCCGCAGGGTGACGAGCTCTGGCCCGTGCGTGCCCGCGTGCTGGCGCGCTATGTGGGTCAGCACCACGTGACGGTGGAATTGGCCGACAGCCAGGACCAGCCCTTGAGCTGGTGGTGCCGCCACGACGAGCCGCAGCCGCAGGTCGGAGACTGGCTGGACCTGGGCGTCAGGCGCAGCCTGTTGCAATACCTACCAGATTAACTGCCGGAATGATCACGGCAGGTGCTTAGTACTTAATACTCAGAAATCCCCGCTGCCGCCGGTGTCGACGCCGCCGCCGCTGTCCCAGCTGCCGCTGCTGTCGCTGCCGCCGAAGTCCAGGTCGCTGCCGGCGCCCCGGTCGTCGAAAGGCTGATAGCCGTTGTCATTGTCTTCACGGCGCACGCGATGCGTGCCGGCCTCGGCCGATCCGCTCAGCAGGCTGCCCAGCGCCATGCCGGCGCCGACGGCGGCGACCGTGCCCAGCACACCGCTACCGTGGCCCGGACCATACCCGGGTCCGTAAGCAGGCCCGTAGCCGGGTCCGCCCATCATGTTCTGGCGCGCCTGCGCCTCGGCCATGGCCGCCATGCGCTCCTGCTCCATGCGTTCGGCGCGCAGGCTGGGTTTTTCCTCGCCGCGGATGTCGGCGGCGATATCGCGCGCGCGCATCACCAGGCTGGCGGTCTCGTTGTAATCCTGGCGCTGGGCCAGGGTGCCCAGATGGGCGGCCAGGTCGGCCTGCGCCTTCTTGGCGCGGTCGTAATTGGCCAGCTTGACCTCGGGGCTGTTCTGCGGATTGGCGTCGCTGGCGGCGATCGCGTCACCCAGGTCTTTCTGGGCGTCCTTGATTTCGCCGCTCCAGCGCTCCTTTTCCTGCTGCACGTTGTCCAGCTCACGCTTGCGGGTCAGCCGCCAGGTCAGCAAGCCCAACCCGACCATCACCAAGATCACCCACAAGAGCATGTGCGAGCCTGATGGCTCGGCCGCATGCGGCGGCGCCGGCAGGCTCGACTGCGCCAGCACCGGCGAGGTGGCCTCCCGATCCTGTGCCGGCTGCGCAGGCTCGGACACCACCGGCGCCGTCGACGCGCTGACCTTGGCATGCTCGATGCGGTTCAGCAGCGCCTTGTCGCCGGCGAACTTGTCGCTGGGATCAATCTCGTGGGCGCGCCGCACCTCGGCCTGCGCTGCGTCGATGTAACCCTGCTTGAACTTGACCTGCGCGAGCCAGTAATGCGCGACCGCGCTGTCAGGGTGCTGGCTGATCACGGCGTCCAGGCGCTGCTCGGCCTGGTCCCAGCGGCCGGCGCGCATGTCGGCCTGGATGTCCTCCTTGGCGCCGGCGAAGGCCGCCAGCGGCAGCGCCAGGCTCAGGGCCAGGCAGGCACCAGAGAGTGTTTTGAAAAAAGTGGATCGCTTCAACATGGTTCCTCCCGCAGCGGGATGGCATGGTAACCCGCGCACCCCGTCACGCTGTTCGTCACACCAGGCCCCAATCGCGAGGCCGGGCACCGGGGAATATGCGGGCGACGGCGGCCGAATCAAGCCCGTACATGCGTGCGAACAGTCCGCCCAGCACGGCCCGGTATTCGTTCAGCACCGGATAGTCGCGATTCTGGAACAGATTGCGGGCATTGACATCCACCTGTTCTCCGACGATGCGCCCGCCCTGCACCGCGCCGCCCATTACCCAATGGACACTGCCGTGGCCGTGATCGGTGCCGCGATTGCCGTTCTCGCGAAAGGTGCGTCCGAACTCGCTCAGCACCAGGACCACGGTGTTCTGCCACCGCGCGCCCATCTCGTCGGCGAAGGCCTTCAGGCCCTGGCCCAGTGGCGCCAGCTTGCCCGCCAGCTGGCCGCTGGCGCCGCCCTCGCCCACATGGGTGTCCCAGCCGCCGACATCGACGAAGCCGAGCTGCACCTTGTCGCGCATCAGGTGCGCCATGCGGCGCGCTTCCGTCTCGAAGCCCTTGGCCGCGATCGCGTTGCGGCTGGCCGCTTCCATCTCCGCCGCCATCTCGCGCGACACCTCCTCGCGCACGGCGAAACCCTCGCTGACCGAATCGGCCATGGCGGTGCCGGCGTACATGCGCGAGATCAGATCGGCCTGGTGCGCGTTCACCGCCGATTTGCCGACATTGCGCAGGGATTGGTTGGCGACCGGCTGCGAACCCCTGAAGCTGATCGGCAGCTGGTCGGTGAAGGCCATGGACGACACCGGCGTACCGCGCCCGGCGCCGATCTCGGCCGCCAGCCGGTTCATGAAGCCGCTGCTGTAGTCGCGGTGCACGGCATCGCCGGCCTGCCCGAACTCGATGCGGTCCTGGGTTTCGAAATGGCTGCGCGAGAGGTCATCGACGCCGGCAAAGGGCATGAAGGCCAGTTGGCGCTGCTGGAACATCGGGTACAGGCTGCCCGCCAAGGCCGGCGCCAGCGCCCATTGCGCGTCCAGCGGCAAGGCCGTGTTGGGCAGGGCCTGCCCAGCCGCGTCGCCCTGCGGCCTGGCGATCGCGATATTGGGGCGCGACTCGTAATAGAACGAGGACGCATGCGGCACCAGCAAGTTGGCGGCGTCGTAGCCGCCGCGCAGGAACACCAGCAGGAAGCGCGGCGTCTCTAGCGACAAGGCCTCGGCCGCCCAGGCCCGGCTGCCGCACAGCGTCAGGCCCGCCCCCAGGCCCAGCGCGGCATTCAAGACATCACGACGATTCATAGCAGTCCTTCAGCGCATCATGAATTCAGGCGAGGACAGCAGGAGGCTGTTCCATTCCTGCGGCGAGGCGGCCTGCGCAAGGGCCTCGCGCGAGCTCGCGGACAGGTGCGGCGCCACGCCCTCGTAATACAGCGAAGTAGCCAACTGCGGGAATGCCGGCTTGTCCACCGGTTTGCCTTCGACCCTGAACAGGCCGGCGCTGCCGCCGCCGATGGCGCGCGCCAGCTCGAAGCGCGTGTTCATCTGGCCGGCGCTGTTCCAGCTCGACGCCTGCAGCGGATAGCCATCGGGCGTCTGGTGGTCGAACGGCGTCTGGCCGAGGCGGTTCAGCCAGTTCTGCATCGGGCCGGTGTTCAGGATGACACGCCCGTCATAGGCCATGCGCACGGCCGACACGACATAGTGCAGGGGATCCTTGAATTTGCGCCCCAGGGAGGCGTCGAACTCGGGCGCCTCGATCATCGTGCGCAGCACGACGCCGATCTGGCCGTCGCTGCGCAGGTAGCTGGCGGCCATGCGCTCGACCAGCGGCGGCGGCGGATCGTCGGCGACGAAATACTGGGCCAGCTTGCGGCTCAGGAAACGCGCCGTGGCCGGCTGGCGGGCCAGATGGTCCAGCACCTGCTCGATCTCGGCGATGCCGCGCCCCTGGATGGTCAGGCCCAGCACGGTCTTGTCGCCGAAGTCGTGGCGCTGCGGGTTGAACTCCGCCAGGCCGCGCCGCACGTACAGGGCCTGCAGGGCCGGGCGCATGCGCGGCGTGTCGTCGTTGAGCCGCACGCCCAGCCCCGTCAGCACGCGGGCCAGCTCCTGCACGTCGCGCTGGCTGTAGCCGCCGTCCACGCCCAGGGTGTGCAGCTCCAGCAGTTCGCGCGCGTAGTTCTCGTTGATGTGGCCGGCGCCGTTCTGCTCGTTGTCGAGGTAGCGCAGCATGGCGGGATGGAACACGGTGAGCTGCAGCAGCTCGCGAAAACGGCCCAACGCATGCGCGCGCAGCTGCTCGTTGTAGTCGCCCAGCATGGCGCGCAGATTGTGCTTGTGCTGGTAGACATTGAAATGGTTGAACCAGAACCAGCCCATCTGCTCGCGCAGTTGAGCCGGCGCGTACAGGGCCCCCAGCAGCATGCGGCTGGAGGCCTCGCGGGCCAGCCGGTTCATTTCGACCTGGTAGGCTTTTTGCGCCGCCTGCTTTTGGGCATCGTCCTGCAGCGCCTCGGCGGACTTGCGCTGCGCCTCCAGGGTGCGAACCAGCTCCGGCATGGACGTGCTGCCGATGCTCATGGCGTCGATCTGCGCGCGCGCTTCCGTGGGCAGATCGGCCCAGCCGCCCGGCCTGCTCGCGGACAACTGCCGCTGCAGCCACGCCGCCCGGCCCATGCGGCGCAGTTCCGCCAGCTCGCTGCTGGTGCTGCCCCAACTCAAACGGTCCAGCCAGAGCTCGTCGGCCATGGCGCTGAAGGCGCTGGCGACGGCAGGTGCAGCGTCCGGCGCAGCGGCGGCCGCCGTCTGGCGGGCCGGCGAGCCGGCGCATCCGCCCAATCCCGCCAGGATCCCCGGAGCCAGGCCCAGGGGGAAGTACGCCAGGCATTGACGTCGGTTCAACATCCAAACTCCTCCAGACGAGCCATGGCCTGCACAACGCCGCCGCCGGCCGCCAGGTTGACTATCGCATCGAAATCCCCATCCATCGTTGACAATGCCGCGCTGGCAGATTCAGCAAGGTTCAGTGAATTCAATGAAAGAAGGGCGCCGCGCATGGAAGCCATCAACAACATCAACCTCCCCTCCCTGCTCGATACCTTCGTGAGCCTGTGCGCCGCCTTCGTCCTGGGCGGCCTGATCGGCTTCGAACGCCAGGTGCGCCAGCGCACGGCGGGGCTGCGCACCAACACGCTGGTGGCCGTTGGCGCCGCCGTGTTCGTCGACATGGCCAACCGGCTGGGCGGCCACGAGGCCGCCGTGCATGTGGTGGCCTACGTGGTGTCCGGCATCGGCTTCCTGGGCGCGGGCGCGATCATGAAGGAAGGCGCCAACATCACCGGCCTGAACACCGCCGCGACCCTGTGGGGTTCGGCCGCCGTGGGCGCCTGCGCAGGAGCGGACCTGATCGGCGAAGCGCTGCTGGCGGCCGTTTTCGTGCTGGCCAGCAACACCCTGCTGCGGCCCGTGGTGAACCGCATCAACCGCCGCCCGGTCGACGAGGAAACGAGCGAGGCCACCTACCGCGTCTACCTGGTGTGCCAGCGCGGCGCCGAGTCCGACATGCGCGAGAACCTGGTGAACTGGCTGGAGGAAGCCAACTACCCGGTACGTGACGTGGACATCCACCCCTTCGGACAGCACGAGCTTGAAATCCACGCCACCCTGTTCGCCACGGCGGTGGACTCCGAGGAGCTGGACCGGGTCGTCGCCCGCCTGGAAGCCCTGCCACCCATTTCGCAGGCGTTCTGGAACAGTAGTTCAGAGGAATGATGAAACGGCCCCGGCGGCCGCTATTTTTAACATTTGTGTCATCAGGACCCCGGATGATGGACGGAATCTTTGCCTGCGAGATTCCGACATGAACCAACCCATCAATCCGCCCATGAACTTTGGCGCTGCCCCCGCGCGCCCCAGCTTTGACCACGCCGGCGGCCCCATGCTGGGACTGGTGTTCCTCGCCGTCCTGGCGTTGGGCCTGTCGTACACGGCCTACAGCGTGCTGAGCGACATGTCGGCGGCGGGCGAGACCAGCATCGCGATGGTGTCGTACGTGCTGCTGGGCGTGGCCCTGCTGATCGCGCTGGGATTTGAATTCGTCAACGGTTTCCACGACACCGCCAATGCGGTCGCCACGGTGATCTACACGCATTCGCTGCCGCCGCATTTCGCGGTCGTCTGGTCCGGGGTGTTCAATTTCCTGGGCGTGCTGGTGTCCAGCGGCACGGTGGCGTTCGGCATCATCTCGCTGCTGCCGGTGGAGTTGATCCTGCAGGTGGGCTCCAGCGCCGGCTTTGCGATGGTGTTTGCGCTGCTGATTGCCGCGATCATCTGGAACCTGGGCACCTGGTGGCTGGGCCTGCCGGCCTCGTCGTCGCATACCTTGATCGGCTCGATCATCGGCGTCGGCGTGGCGAACGCGCTGATGCACGGCCGCGACGGCACGGCCGGCGTGGACTGGGGCCAGGCCACCAAGGTCGGCTACTCGCTGCTGCTCTCGCCGCTGGTCGGCTTCGCCTGCGCGGCCCTGCTGCTCCTGCTGCTGCGCCGCCTGGTCAGGAATCGTGCCCTCTACGAAGAGCCGCAGGGCAACCGCCCGCCGCCGCTGTGGATCCGCGCGCTGCTGGTGCTGACCTGCACGGGTGTGTCTTTCGCGCACGGCTCCAACGACGGCCAGAAGGGCATGGGCCTGATCATGCTGATCCTGGTCGGCACTGTGCCCCTGTCCTATGCGCTGAACCGCGCCATGCCGGTGGAGCAGACGACCCAATTTGCCATGGTGGCTCACATCGCGCAGATGGATTTGAAGGCGCAGTCCAGCGCCGCGCTGAGCGGCGATCCGCGCCTCGTCCTGACGAACTACATCCAGAACAAGACGCTGAACGAGGAGATCGTGCCGGCGCTGTCGGCCCTGGCCGGCGACATCGGCGACCAGGTGCAAAGCCACCCCACGCTGGCGGCCGTGCCTGCGACCAACGTGAAGAACGTCCGCAATGACATGTACCTGGCCTCTGAAACCATCCGCCTGCTTGACAAGTCCAACGCCAGCGGGCTGACCGAGCAGAGCAGGGCCAGCCTGAAAGCGCTCAAGGCGCAGATGGACACTGCCACCAAGTTCATCCCGCTGTGGGTCAAGATCGCCGTGGCCATCGCCCTGGGGCTGGGCACCATGGTGGGCTGGAAGCGCATCGTCGTCACGGTGGGCGAGAAGATCGGCAAGAGCCACCTCACCTATGCGCAAGGCGCCTCGGCCGAGCTGGTGGCGATGGCCACCATCGGCGCGGCCGACCTGTTCGGCCTGCCGGTCTCGACCACGCATGTGCTGTCTTCCGGCGTGGCCGGCACCATGGCCGCCAGCCGCTCGGGCCTGCAGATGTCGACCATCCGCAATCTGTTGATGGCCTGGGTGCTGACGCTGCCCGCAGCCATCGCGCTCTCGGGCTCGCTCTACTGGCTGTTCACGCACTGGTTCTGAACCGGGGGGCCGCCATGCCGCCTTTGTCCGACCAGGAAGAACTGCGCCGCCGCATTGCCCGCGAACTCGTCGACGACTACGACGAGGAGCTCGAAATGGAGCTCGACGACCACTATCGCCCGGAGGCGGTGCTGCACCACCTGGGCGCATCGGACGCCGGGGCCGTCGACGAGACCGAGCGGCTCAAGCGCAACCGCTACTTCCGGGAGCTGTTCCGCCTGCAGGGCGAGCTGATCAAGCTGCAAGACTGGGTCGCCGACCGCAAACGCAAGGTCGTGATCCTGTTCGAGGGACGCGACGCCGCCGGCAAGGGCGGCGTGATCAAGCGCGTCACGCAGCGCCTCAATCCGCGTGTCTGCCGTACCGTTGCGCTGCCCGCGCCCAACGACCGCGAGCGCACGCAGTGGTACTTCCAACGCTATGTGCCGCACCTGCCCGCGGCCGGCGAGATCGTGCTGTTCGACCGCAGCTGGTACAACCGCGCCGGCGTGGAGCGCGTCATGGGCTTCTGCTCCGAGGACGACGTGGAGGAGTTTTTCCGCACCGTCCCGGAGTTCGAGCGCATGCTGGTGCGCTCGGGCATCGTGCTGATCAAGTACTGGTTCTCCATCACCGACGAGGAACAGCACCTGCGCTTCCTGAGCCGCGTGCACGATCCGCTCAAGCAGTGGAAGCTCAGCCCCATGGACCTGGAGTCCCGCCGCCGCTGGGAGGACTACACCAAGGCCAAGGAAATCATGCTGGAGCGCACCCACATTCCCGAAGCCCCCTGGTGGGTGGTGCAGGCGGTCGACAAGAAATCGGCCCGCCTGAACTGCATCCACCATCTGCTGAGCCAGTTCGACATCAGCGAGGTGGAGCATCCGCCGATTGCGCTGCCTGAGCGCATCCGGCACGAGGACTACATCCGCAATCCGATTCCCGACTCGATGATGGTGCCGGAGATTTACTGACTCCTCAGAAGCGGTAGGAAGCACCCACGTTGAGGAAGGCGCCGAGCGCGCCATCCTGATGCAGCGCCGGGTTGTAAGGCGCGCCGCCGTATTGAGCGCCGTTGCCGGCAGAGCCGAAGGTCTGCAGGTCATACGGTGCGTGGCGGTTGAACAGGTTGACCACCGAGGCATGCACGCTGAACTGCTTGGACACGTCGTACTTGCCCGCCAGGTTGAAGGTCGTGAACGACGGCACATGGCAGAAGGTGCTGGGCACCGTGCCGCTCGGGAAGGTATAGGGCAAGGCCAGCGCGCAGGTCGTGTTGCCGTACGAGGGATCGAGAATGCTCATGCCGCTGGTGTAGTTGATCGTGCCGGTGATCTCGATCGGCCCCTTGCGCCAGGTGGTGGTCAGCGCGGCGCGGTCCTGCGGCGTGCCGGTGTCGCCCGACACAAAGCCCGGGCCGTGCGTGCCCGCCAGCGCATAGGTGGTGCCGAAGAAGTCGGCGTCGTACTTGAACATGTGCGTGAAGCTCAGGTCGGACGACAGGCTGCCCAGCTCCTGCAGGTCGAACTTGAGGCGGAAGTCCATGTCCAGGCCGTTGGTGTGCGTCTGGCTGGCGTTCACGAACTTGTAGGTCTCGTAGGCCATGGAGCCGTCCGGGTTGCGGAAGATCTCGGCCAGATACGGGTTGTTGGGCGAGGTCTTGCCCGGCTGCCCGACCGGATCGTAGGCCGAGGCCAGCTGGATGGAGCCCAGCAGGCCCGGCGAGCTGATCTGGTTCTTGATCGTGATGTCGTAGTAGTCGATCGACACGTTCAGCATCTTGTTGGGCTCGAAGATGATGCCCAGGGTGTAGGAGTCGGACTTCTCAGGCTTCAGGTGCGGGTTGGATAGCTGCAGTTCCGGAATGCTGACCAGGGCGCCGTTGGCCGGATCGGTGACGGGCGACAGCTTGCCCGAGGTCGAACCGGACACGCCCATTTCGGCCGCGTTCGGCGCACGGAAGCCTTCCGCGTAGGTCCCGCGCAGCGTGAATTCCTTCATCGGCGTGAACTTGAAGCCCACCTTGGGCGTGGTCGAGCTGCCGTAGGTGTTGTAGTGGTCGATGCGGGCGGCGGCATCGAGTTCCAGCGTCTTCAGCACCGGTGCCACCAACTCGGCGTAGGCTGCGGCGATCTGCTGGCTGCCTTGGGCGAACGAGTAGATGGGCGAGGTCTGGTCGCCCGAGGCGAAGCCGGGCGGGAACTGCTCATCCAGCTTCTTGTAGGTGAAGTCGATGCCAGTGCCGACGGACAAGGGGCCGCCGGGCAGCTTCGTCACCTCGCGCGTGCCGCGCAGGGTGAAGAAGTCCAGATCGCTGACCGATGTGGACACGCCCGTGGGCAGCAGGGCCGCATAGGTCGCCGCGGTCACGCCGGTCAAGGGTGCGTACAGGTTGGCGGGCGCCGCGTTGGGCAGGTAATAACTGCCGTTGTTCATGGCCGTATTGAAGGCCGACGCGCTCAGGAAGTTCTTGTTCGTCAGCTGGGTCTCCACGCGGGTGAAGCCCAGGGCCGCTTCAATCGTCCAGGCGCCCAGGTCGCCCGACAGCTCGGTCACCAGCCGATAGGAGGTCGTGTCCGCGGTCTGGGTCTGGGGGCCCATGTCCGGGAAGGTCACCGAGGTCACGCCCTGGTAGTACGGCGTGTTGGGCAGGTTGAACGGGCCGACGCTGCCCACCACCGGATTGTTGTAGTTGGCCGGGCCCCAGCTCAGCGTGGGGATCGTGAAATTGGTGGCGCCCGGCTGGACCAGGATCGAATTGAACACGCCGACCTGCGTGGCCTGGCTGTTGAAGATCGAAGCCTGAACGTTGAATTCCCAGTCTTCGTTCAGCTTCTTGGTGAACTTGGCCAGGGCGTTCAGGTTCTGCGTCTTCGGTTGCAGCTGGTAGTAAGGGCTGCCCTGGCTGCTCAGGTTGGCGCCGCCGTAGGGGGTCCAGTCCGTGACGGCCAGGTAGGGACGGGAACTCAGGGCGATCGAATCCTGGTGCTTGTACTCGAGCGAGCCGAACAGGTTGTAGCCGTCGGCATCGAGGTCGCCGAAGCCGTGGGTGCCTGCCAGGTGCACGTTGCTGCCGTCGCCCTTGTAGGACGTGCCGGCCTCGGCCACCATCGACGTCCCCACGACGTTCTTCTTCAGGATCACGTTGACCACGCCGGCCATGGCGTCGGAGCCATAGACGGCGGACGCGCCGTCCTTCAGGATTTCAACGCGCTCGATCGCCTCGAACGGAATGGAGGCCAGGTCGACGAAATCGCGCTCACCGTCGTCGGGCATCGGATACGGTGCCATGCGGTGGCCGTTGATCAGCACCAGCGTCGCACCCACCGTCAGGCCGCGCAACGACACGCCGCCGCCGCCGGCTGCGAAGGCTTCCGCATTGGCCTGGCTCAGCGAGCCCATGTTGTTGGCTGTGATGTTGTGCAGCACGTCTTCGACGCTGGTGTAGCCCGACTGCTTCATGTCGTCGGCCGACAGCACCTGCACGGGGCTGGGCGTTTCCTTGTCGATGCGGCGCACGTTGGAGCCGGTGACGACGATCTTCTCGAGCTTGGCGTCGGCCGGCGCATCGCCGGTGCTCTGCGCCTGCGCCGTCAGCACGGGCATCGTCATCGCAACGAGACAGGCCGAAACGATTGCTTTCAATGCGGGATGTGTCATGTGTTTTCTCGACATATGGAATCCTTGGTACTTTAATTTCTTGCGAACCAAAAACAGTGGATGGGCAACAACGAAATCAGGGCGCTGACCTCAGCCGTCATCCACTGCCCACAACAGAAAAAGCAACTCGCGTTTCATGGTTTGTCTCCAATGGTTCTTTGCGAATGCAGATTGCATGCCAAGGCCTTCCGGGTCTTCGCCCAAGGTCCTTGGCCAAAGGCCGGGGATCAGTCCAGGCGGATCCAGGTGGTTTTCAGCTCGGTGTACTTGTCGAATGCGTGCAGCGACTTGTCGCGCCCATTGCCGCTTTGCTTGACGCCGCCGAAGGGCACCGTGATGTCGTCGTCGTCGTATTGGTTGACGTGCACCGTTCCGGCCCGCAGCTGGCGTGCAACGCGGTGCGCGCGGTTCAAATTGGTGCTCCACACGGCGGCTTGCAGCCCGTAGTTGGAATCGTTGGCAATGGCGATGGCCTCCTCCTCGGTCTCGAAACGGATCACGCTCAGCACCGGCCCGAAAATCTCCTCGCGAGCGATCTTCATGTCGTTGCGCACGCCGTCGAAGATGGTCGGCGCGACGAAATAACCACCGCTTTCCGCGCGCACCTGTTCGCCGCCGGCCACGCAGCGCGCGCCCTCCTCTCGCCCCGAGGCGATGAAGCCGAGCACGGTCTTGAGCTGCGCCTCGTCGACCAGCGCGCCCATCACAGTTGCGCCGTCCAGGGGATCGGCCGGCTGGTAGTTCTGCGCCTGGGCGGCCACGCGCGCGACGAATTCGTCGGCGATCGAGGCCTGCACGAGCAGGCGCGACGGCGCGTTGCAGGACTCGCCCTGGTTGTAGAAGATGCTGCCCGCAGCCGTCTTGGCGGCGCGGTCCAGGTCGTCGAAATCGGCAAACACGAGATTGGCCGACTTGCCGCCCAGCTCGTTGTAGATGCGCTTGAGGTTGGAGCGGCCGCCGTACTCCATCATGCGCCGGCCGATGCGGGTCGAGCCGGTGAAGCCGATGGCATCGACGTCCATGTGCAGCGCCAGCGCCTCGCCGGCCTCGTGGCCGAAGCCCGGCACGACGTTGAACACGCCTTCGGGCAGGCCGGCCTCGATCGCCAGCTCGGCCAGGCGCAGCGCCGTCAGCGGCGACTTCTCGGAGGGCTTGAGCACCACGCTGTTGCCGGTGGCCAGGGCCGGACCGAGCTTCCAGGCCGCCATCAGCATCGGATAGTTCCAGGGCACGATGGCGCCGATCACGCCCATGGGCTCGCGCGTGACCAGGGCCAGGGCCTGCGGCCCCGTGGGCGCGATCTCGTCGTAGACCTTGTCGATGGCCTCGGCGTACCAGCGGATGCAGCGCGCGGCGGCGCCGACGTCCAGCCCCAGGGCGTTGCGGATGGGCTTGCCCATGTCCAGCGTTTCAAGCAGCGCGAGCTCGTCGCGGTGGGCCATCATCAGGTCGGCGAAGCGCTGCAGCACGGCCTTGCGCGCGCCGGGCGTCTGGTTGCGCCACACGCCCTTGTCAAAGGTCTGGCGCGCCGAGACCACGGCGCGGTCGATGTCGGCCGCGCCGCCGCGGGCCACTTCCAGCAGGACCTGGCCGTTGAGCGGCGAGACCTTGGCGAAGACTTCGCCCGATGCCGCGGCGACGCGCCGGCCCTGGATCAGGGAGCGGCCGTCGAGCTTGAGCGCCTTGGCGCGGGCGTACCAATCGGGGAGGGTTGGGTTTGTCATAGCGATCTTTCCATTCAAAGAGTGGGCGCCGCGGTCAGGCGCCGACAGGTTCCACGCGATTGCGCAGGCGCTCGCGCCGCGCCATCCACAGCGTGGCAAACACGATGCCGGCGGCCACCACCGCGACCGTCAGGGTGGCGACCACATTGACCGAGGGTTTCAGCCCCAGTCGCATGCGCGAGAAAATGACGATGGGCAGCGTGGTGGTACCGGGACCGGACAGGAAGGCCGTGCTCACCACGTCGTCGAGCGAGAGCGTGAAGGTCAGCAGCCAGGCCGACATCAGCGCTTGCGAGATCATCGGCAGCACCACCAGGAAGAACACCTGCAGGGGCCGCGCGCCGAGGTCCATCGCCGCCTCCTCGATCGAGCGGTCCAGCGCCGACAGCCGCGAGTGGATGATGACGGCGGCGTAGGAGGCAAAGATCGAGGTGTGCCCGACCCAGATCGTGAACAGGCCGCGCTCGCCCGGGAGGCCGAACAGCTTCTGCGTGCTGACGAAGAACAGCAGCAGCGAGACGCCGGTGATCACCTCGGGCACGACCAGCGGCGCATTGATGTGCGCGATGAACAGGCTGCGGCCCTTGAAGCGCGTGTAGCGGGCCATCACCCAGCCGGCCAGCGTGCCCAGCACCACCGAGGCGCTGGCCGACAGGAAGGCGATCTTGAGCGAGCACAGCAGGCCGTCGATGATCTCGGCGTCGTGGACGGTCTCGCGGTACCAGCGCAGCGAGAAGCCGCCCCACAGCGAGGCCAGCTGTCCGCCGTTGAACGAGAACACGACCAGCCACAGGATGGGCAAATACAGGAAGGCGTAGCCGGACCACAGCCAGGTCTTGGACAGGCGCGACATCATCAGTGCGTCCCCTCTGATTCGTTCTGGACGCGGTTGAAGATCACCAGCGGCACCAGAATCATGATCACCATCGTGACCGCCACCGACGAAGCCATGGACCAATCGTTGTTGCTGAAGAACTCGTCCCACAGCACGCGGCCTATCATCAGCGTCGACGGCCCCCCCAGCATTTCGGGAATCACGTATTCGCCGACGCTGGGAATGAACACCAGCATCGCACCGGCCACGATGCCGGCGCGCGACAGCGGCACCGTCACCAGCCAGAAGGCCTGCCACGGCGTGGCGCCGAGGTCGTAGGCGGCCTCCAGCAGCCGCAGGTCCATCTTGGCCAGGTTGGCGTACAGCGGCAGGATCATGAAGGGCAGGTAGGTGTAGACCATCGCGATCGTCACCGAGAACGGGGTGTGCATCATGCGCAGCGGGTGCTCGATCAGGTGCAGGTTCAGCAGCAGCTCGTTGATCACGCCGTGGTCGTCCAGGATGCCCTTCCAGGCGTAGACGCGCAGCAGGTAGGAGGTCCAGAACGGCAGGGACACCAGCATCACCAGCATGCCGCGCTGCCGCTCGGGCGCGCGCGCCATGAAGTAGGCGAAGGGATAGCCGATGAGCAGGCAGATCACCGTGTTCAAGGCCGCCAGCCGCAGCGAAGACCCGTAGGCGTTGGCGTACAGCGAGTCGCTGATCAGGAACAGGTAGTTGCTCAGCCGCAGCTTGAGGCTGAGCACGCCGTCGGTGTAGCGGAGCAGGTTCTCGAAGCGGATGCCGTCGCTGTCCGACACGCTGAGCTGCAGCACCACCAGGAAGGGCAGCGAGAAAAACAGGATCAGGAAGCCGTAGGGCACCGCGGTCACCAGGCGGCGGCCGGACGCGCCGGTCAGGCGGTCCTGCAGGCGCTGCAGCAGCGAGACCGGAACGTCGGCGCGGGTCAGGGTGGGCGCATTCATGAACGGGACCTCAGCGCGTCAGCACCACGATGGCTTCGTCGGACACCTGGGCCACGACCTGCGCGCCGACCGGGTAGGTGTCGCCATGGCGCTGGGTGTTGGCCACCGACACCTGCATCTCGCCGGCGGCCGCCAGCCCCAGGCGGTAGACCGAGCTGCTGCCGAAGTAGGTGCAGTCGATCACCGTGGCGGGAAAGCAGTTCTTGCCCACCGCCGCGCCGGCCGCGGGACACAGGCTGATCTTCTCGGGCCGCACCGCCACGCTGGCCTTCATGTTCAGCACGCCGCTGATGCCGTGGCCCACATGGAAGCGTCCTTGCTTTGTTGCGATCACGCAGCGGTCCGGGGCGTCCTCCTCCAGCACGCCGTCGAACAGGTTCACATTGCCGATGAAGTCGGCCACGAAGCGGCAGTTGGGGGTTTCGTACACATCGCCCGGCGCCCCCACCTGCAAGACCTGGCCCTTGTTCAGGATGGCGATGCGGTCGGCCATGGTCATGGCCTCTTCCTGGTCGTGCGTCACCAGCACGCAGGTCACGCCGACGCGCTTGATGATGCTCTTGAGCTCGAACTGGGTCTGGCCGCGCAGCTTGCGGTCCAGCGCGCCCAGCGGCTCGTCGAGCAGCAGCAGCTGCGGCTCCAGCGCCAGCGAGCGCGCCAGCGCCACGCGCTGCTGCTGCCCGCCCGAGAGCTGGTGCGGCTTGCGCTTGGCATAGGGCGCCAGCTGCACCATGTTCAGCAGCTGGTCGACACGGTCCGCCATCTGCGCCTTGGGAGCCTTGTGGCGCTTCAGGCCGAAGGCGATGTTGTCCCACACGCTCAGGTGCGGAAACAAGGCGTAGGACTGGAACATCATGTTGATCGGGCGCTGGTAGGGCGGCAGGCTCCCGAGGTTCAAGCCTCCCAGATGGATGCTGCCCTCGCTGGGCGTCTCGAAGCCCGCCAGCATGCGCAGGAGCGTCGACTTGCCGCAGCCCGAGGTGCCCAGCAGGGCGAAGATCTCGCCCTTGGCAATGTCCAGCGAGACATCGTCCACCGCCAGCACGCCGTCGAAGCGCTTGCTGAGGTGTTCAATGCGGACGAAGCCCGCGTTAGTGTCCACGGAGGGGTCTAGGTGCAATGCTTGGTTCATGGAAGTCACTGTCCCACTTTGAAGCGGGTATAGAGGCGGGTGCGCAAACGGCGTGAATCGCTGTCCAGCGGCTCCGGCGGAATCAGGCTGGCGCGCTGGTCCTCGGGAATGAACACGGCCTTGTCGGCGAGCAAGTCAGGGCGAATATAACGGTCGGCCGCGCGCACCGGATTGGCGTAGGGCACCTTGTTGACGATGCCGGCCTGCACGTCGGGCCGGTAGATGTAGTTGATCCAGGCATAGGCCTCCTCGACGTGCTCGGCGTCGGCCGGAATCGCCATCGAGTCGAAGAACAGCATGACGCCCTCCTTCGGAATCAGCGTCTGGATGTTCTGCCCGTTCCCGGCTTCGCGCGCGCGCCGCGCCGCCAGCCCCAGGTCGCCGTTCCAGCCGAACGACACGCACAGGGCGCCGGACACCAGCTCGTTGATGTAGCCCGAGGACGAGAACAGCGTCACGTAGGGACGGATCTTGCTGAGCAGGGTCGCCGCTTTCGCGTAGTCGGCCGGGTTGCTGCTCTCGGCCGGCAACCCCAGGTAGTTCAGGGCCGCCGGAAAGACCTCGTCGCCCGAGTCCAGCAGCGAGAAGCCGCAGGACTGGATGCGGCTGGCGTACTCGGGCTTGAACAGCAGGTCCCAGCCGTTCTTCGGCATGGGCAGGTCGCCCAGCGCAGCCTTGACCTTGTCGACGTTGATGCCCACGGTCGCCACGCCCCACAGCCAGGGCGCCAGGTACTGGTTGCCCGGATCGATGCGTGCGGTGGTCTGCAGCACGAAGGGGTCGATGTTGCTCCAGTTGGCGATGCGCGAATGGTCGATCTTCTGCAGCAGCTGGCCCTTGGTCTGGATCGCCGCCCAGTTGGACGAGGGCACGACGATGTCGTAGCCGGAGTGCCCGGCCACCAGCTTGGCGTGCAAGGCCTCGTTGGAATCGAAGGTGTCGTAGTGCACCTTGATGCCGGTTTCCTTCTCGAAGTTGGCGACCGTGTCTTCGCCGATGTAGTCCGACCAGTTGTAGATATTGAGCGTGCGCTGGGCCGGCGCCTCCTGGCGCGAGCAGGAGGCCAGCAGGGACAGTCCCGCAAGCCCTGCCAGGCACAGCGGCAGGGACCAGGCGCCGATCAGCGTGGAGACGAATGGCCGCATGGCGCGCCCCTGACGACCGCGTTCAGACATGGCCGCCCGCTTGCAGTTCCGCATAGGTCAGGTCCAGGCTCTTGCGGATCAGCGCCACCATCTCGTCCACCTGGGCCAGGCTCATGACCAGCGGCGGGGCAATGATCATGCGGTCGCCGACGGCCCGCATCACCACGCCCGAGGCGAAGCAGTGCTTGCGGCAGATCATGCCCACGCTCAAGGATTCGTCGAAGTGCTTGCGCGTGGCCTTGTCCTTCACCAGCACCAGGCCGGCGACCATGCCCAGCGTCTCGGTCACGCCCACCAGCGGATGGTCGGCCAGCGCGTTGAACCTGCTGGCCAGGTGCAGGGCCAGCGTGTCGTGCACGTACTCGATCACATGCTCTTCCTTGAGCAGCCGGATCGTCTCCAGCGCCACGGCGCAGCCAACCGGGTGGCCAGCATTGGTGAAGCCGTGGTTGAAGTCGCCGCCCTTCTCGACCAGCACGTCGCCGACCTTATCGCCGACGATCACGCCGCCGAGCGGGAAGTAGCCCGAGGTCACGGCCTTGGCGAAAGTGATCAGATCGGGCTGCACGCCGAAATGCTGGCAGCCGAACCAGGTGCCCAGGCGGCCGAAGCCGCAGATGACCTCGTCGGACACCAGCAGCACGCCGTACTTGCGGCAGATGCGCTGGATCTCGGGCCAGTAGGTGCTGGGCGGGATGATGACGCCGCCGGCGCCCTGCACCGGCTCGCCGATGAAGGCGGCTACGCGATCGGCGCCCAGCTCCAGGATCTTCTCCTCCAGCCAGCCTGCGGCCTTCAGGCCGAAGGCTTCGGGCGTCATGTCCTGGCCCAGCTCGTAGAAATAGGGCTGCTGGATGTGGGTGATGTCCGGGATCGGCAGGCCGCCCTGCTCGTGCATGCTGGACATGCCGCTGAGCGAGGCGCCGGCCATGGTGCTGCCGTGGTAGGCGTTGTGGCGGCTGATGAGGATCTTGCGCTGCGGCTGGCCCATCAGGTCCCAGTAGCGCCGCACCATGCGGACCACGGTGTCGTTGCCCTCGGAGCCGGAGTTGGTGTAGAAGACCCGGCTCATGTGGGACGGCGCCACGCCGGCGATTTCCGAGGCCAGCTGGGCGGCCGGCACGTTGGAGGTCTGGAAGAAGCTGTTGTAGAAGCTCAGCTGCATGGTCTGCTTGAACGCAGCGTCGGCGAGCTCGCGCCGGCCATGCCCGAGGTTGACGTTCCACAGGCCCGACATGCCGTCGATGATGCGATGGCCTTCGGAATCCTCGATGTAGATGCCCTCGCCGCGCACGATGATGCGCGAGCCCGTCTCGGCCAGCGCCTTGGTGTCGGTGAACGGGTGCAGGTAATGGGCCGAATCCTGGGCCTGGACGGCGGCCGTGGTGAGCCCGGCCATGGGGTTGCGCGCTTCAGTCATTTCAATCTCCTTGCAAGACGATCCCCTGGCGCCGCGCAAATCAGCTCTGCGGCTTGCCATGGGTCTTCATTCAAATTCGGGCCCGCATCGAACGCTGCCGGCCGGGTGCGGGTGGAACGCGGATCAGACGTGGAGCAGCAGGTGCTCGCGCTCCCAGGGGCTGATCACCTTCATGAACTCGGCGTACTCCTCTTCCTTGACCGCCGCGTACAGCGCCACGAAGCGCTTGCCCAGCACCTCGTGCAGGGCCTCGGCCGAGCGCATTTCGGTCAGGGCTTCGTGCAGGCCGCGCGGCAGCTGGAAGTCGTTGCCGTAGGCGCTGCCCTTCCATTCGGGCAGGGGCTCGATCTTGTTGACCATGCCCAGGTAACCGCAGGCCAGCGTGGCGGCCAGCGCCACGTAGGGGTTGGCGTCCACGCCGATCACGCGGTTCTCGACGCGGCGCGCCGACGGCTCGGAATCGGGCACGCGGATGCCCACGGTCCGGTTGTCGTAGCCCCACTGCACGTTGATGGGCGCAGCGCCGTACTTGACGATGCGGCGGTAGGAATTGACGTAGGGCGCGAAGAAGATCATCGAGGCCGGCAAATACTTCTGCAGCCCGCCGATGTAGTGACGGAAGGCGTCGCTGGCGCTGCCGTCGGCGTTGCTGAAGATGTTCTGGCCCGTCACGGCGTCGACCACGCTCTGGTGCACATGCATGGCGGAGCCGGGCTCGTTGGCCATGGGCTTGGCCATGAAGGTCGCGTACATGTTGTGCCGCATCGCGGCCTCGCGCACGGTGCGCTTGAAATAGAACACGCGGTCGGCCAGTTGCATGGGATCGCCATGCAGGAAGTTGATTTCCATCTGGCCTGCGCCGACTTCGTGAATCAGCGTGTCAACCTCCAGTCCTTGCAGGTCGCAGTAGTCGTACAAGTCTTCAAACAGAGGATCGAACTCGTTCACCGCATCAATGCTGTAGGCTTGGCGGCTGGTCTCCGAGCGGCCGCTGCGGCCGATGGGCGGCGTCAGCGGGATGTCGGGATCGATATTTCGTGCGGTCAGGTAGAACTCCAGCTCGGGCGCCACCACGGGCTTCCAGCCCTGCGCCTTGAACAGGTTGCTGACGCGGCGCAGCACGGAGCGCGGCGCGAAGTCCACCGGCGTGCCGTCGAAGAAGAAGCAGTCGTGGATCACCTGCGCGGTCGGGTCGTCCTGCGTCCAGGGCACCAGGCAGGCGGTGGAGGGATCGGGGCGCAAGACCATGTCGGGATCGAAGTCGGTCAGGATCTCGCTGGCCTCTTTGGAATCGGGGTAGTTGCCCGTCACGGTCTGCGACATCACCGCCTGGGGCAGGCGCATTCCCTTGTCGTCACCAAACTTGTCGCGCGGCAGGATCTTGCCGCGCGGCACGCCGGTGAGGTCAGGCACCAGGCATTCGATTTCGGTCACACGCTTCTGGTCCAGCCAGTGCGCCATGTCGGTAAAGGTGAAATTTTCGGGATGTATCACGGGAGCTCCAGTTCTGTGCCCCGAGCCTTCTGGCAGGGGGCCGGATGATCTGCTGCAGGGCCGCCAGTGCCGCTGCATCACCATCGTGGACGAAAGTTAATTCAGTTGCTCAGCAAGTCCAAGGGCCATTTGATGAAACTGCGATGAGTCCACTGCGGCAAAATGATGATGCCCCTGTGGAACCCCTCGGACGCCTCGGCGTAAACCCTGAGCGCGCGTCGTTTTGGGGACCAGACACTCAGGCAAAACCCTGGGCCGCGAGACGCCGACATGCTGGCCCAATCACCACTTTGCCCATTTTGAACCTGTCTCCCGATGCGCGCACTATCGCTTTCAGAATTGTTGTTGATCGAGCTCGCGCAGCCCCACGACGCGCCGCTGCGGCAACGCATTTATGAACTGCTGCGGCGCGCCATCATCCAGGGCGTCATCCCCGGCGGCGCGCGCCTGCCTTCCTCGCGCGACCTGGCCAACGAGCTGAACCTGTCGCGCAACACCGTGGTGTCCGCCGTCGAGCAGTTGCTGGCCGAAGGCTATGTGCAGGCGCGCGTGGGCAGCGGCACCTATGTGAACGAATCGCTGCCCGAGCACGAAACCCGGCGCGTGGCCCGGCTGGCCAAGGCCACGGCGCCGCAGACGCCGCCGCCGGCCGCGCGCACCATGCGCAACCTGTCGACGCGCGGCCAGCGCCTGACCCGGCTGTCGGGCTTCGAGCGCCTGGAGGTCCAGCCCTTCAGCCCCGGCGACGCCGACTACGAGACCCTGCCCTTCAAGCAGCTCAACCAACTGCTCAAGAAGTACCTGAGCCGCAGCCGCCCCGACCTGCTGGACTGCGGCGAACCCGGCGGCTATCTGCCGCTGCGCCGGGCGCTCGCGCGCTACCTGCAGGTGTCGCGTTCGGTCAACGTCACGCCCGAGCAGCTGCTGATCACGACCAGCACCCAGCAGTCGCTGGACCTGTGCGCCCGGCTGCTGGCCAACGAAGGCGACGAAGTCTGGCTCGAAAACCCCTGCTACTGGGGCGCGCAGCTCGCGGTCGAGGCGGCCGGGCTGCGTCCGCGCCCGATTGCCGTCGACGACGACGGCATTCGGCCCAGCGACAACGACTGGCTCAGCCATCCCAAGCTGATCTACGTGACGCCGTCCAACCAGTACCCCAGCGGCGCGGTGATGAGCCTGGAGCGGCGCCGCCAGTTGCTGGACTTCGCCTCCAGCCGCCAGGCTTGGGTGCTGGAGGATGACTACGACAGCGAGTTCCGCTACGAAGGCCGGCCGCTGCCTTCGCTGCAGGGCATGGACAACCAGGGCCAGGTCATCTATTTGGGCACCTTCAGCAAGGTGATGTACCAGGGCGTGCGGCTGGCCTACATGGTGGTGCCCACCGATCTGGTCGGCCCCATGCGCACCGGCCTGTACGACCTGTTCCGCCCCGGCCAGCTCGCCATGCAGGCGGCGCTGGCCGAGTTCATCGAGGACGGCCAGTTCGAGGCCAACATCCGCCGCATGCGCGTGACCTACGGCGAGCGCCGCGCTCAGCTGCTGGCGACGCTACGCGAATGCATGGGCGAGCGGGTCAGGATCTCGCACAGCAACGCCGGCATGACCATGGTGATCTACCTGCCCGAAGGCAGCGACGACAAGGCCATGGCCGCCGCCGTGGCGCGCCACCAGATGACGGTGCGCGCCCTGTCGGACTACTACCTGGCCTCGGAACAGACGCAACGCCGCGCCGGCCTGGTGGTGGGCTATGCCTATGTGGCGACCGCCAACATCGAGCCCTGGGCCCGCACGCTGGCGGCGCTGATCCTCTCGGAACTCGACAGCGCAGCCGCCTTGGCGCGGGGGGCTCAGGACGACAGGACGTCCCGGACCCGGTAATACACCGTGCCGCTCCACAGCGCCACGCGGCGCAGGAAGCGGCCGGGCGGGAAGTCGCGGTGGCGAATGCGCGAGAACACGTCGAAGCGCTCGGGCTGCCCGGCCACCGCCTCCGCCACCACGCGGCCGGCGATGGCCGTGGTGTTGACGCCGTGGCCGCTGAATCCCTGCAGATAGAACACGCGGTCGTCCAGCCGGCCGAAATCGGGCGCGCGCGACATGGTGACATCGATCAGGCCGCCCCAGGCATATTCCACAGGCAAGTTGCCGAGCTCGGGGTAGAGATGCACCAGCTTGCGGCGCAGGGCGTCGATGCGGTCGGCGCCGTCGTGCTTCAGGTAGGTGGAGCCGCCGCCGAAGATCATGCGGTGGTCGGGCGTGATGCGGTAGTAGTCGAGCAGGAAATTGCTGTCGCAGGCAGCGAAGCGGTTGCGCAGCAGCCGTGCCGACAGCTCGGGCGCCATGGGCGCGGTCGCGATCATCGTGTTGCCCACCGGCATCACGCGGCGCGTCAGGTTGGGCCGCTGCGCTGCGCCCGAGAAGTTCAAGCCGTCGATGAAAACATTGGCGGCCACCACCACCTGGTCCGCCTGCACGCGGCCCTCGGGCGTGTGCAGCACCGCCTGCGCCCCCATGTCGACGCGGCAGACCGGTGAATGTTCATGGATCCGCACGCCCAGGGCCTCGCACTCGCGCTGCATGACCAGGGCCAGCTTGAGCGGATTGAGGTGCCCGGCATAGCGGTCGATGATGGCGGCGTGGTAGTGCGGGCTGGCGCTCCAGGTCTGCGTGGCCGGGCCTTCCACCCAGCCCACGTGCTGGCCGTAGCCCCAGTCCTGCCCCAGGCTCTGGTGCCAGGCGCGCAGGTCGTCGACATGGCTGGCGCGCGCCGCCAGGTAGAGCCAGCCGGGCGTGAACTCGCAATCAGCCCCCTGCTGCAAGGCGCGCTCGCGCACGATGGCCATGCCTTCGACCGACCAGTCCCAGGCGCGGCGCGCATCCTCGGGCCCCAGCTCGGCCGTCAGCAGATCGATGTCGCAGCCAAAACCCGGCAGCACCTGCCCGCCGTTGCGCCCCGATGCCGCGCCGGCGACGCGCTCGGCCTCCAGCAGCACGACCTTCCTGCCGCGCTTGGCCAGCTCGATGGCGGCGCTCATGCCCGCGAAGCCGCCACCGATGACGGCCACCTCGGCATCGACCCGGTCCGTCAGCCTGGGACGCGCCGGCAGGCGCTCCACCGTGTGCTCGTAATAGCAGTCGCCGGCGATTTGCGCCGCGTCGGCAAAGGCAGCGGAGCGGCTCATACCGTCGCCTCCGGCGCTGCCGCGGGCTCGTAGAGCGCAAACACCTTGCGCGCCGGCTGCAGCACGTCCCAGGTGCCGGTGAAGCCGGCGGGAATCACGAAACTGTCGCCGGCCTGCAGCTCGACCGAGGCGCCCTGATCGTCGGTCAGGCGCACCAGGCCCTGCAGCATCTGGCAGTACTCGTGTTCGGTGTACTGCACGCGCCAGGCGCCGTCCTGGCAGGCCCAGATGCCCACGCAATAGGCGCCGGACGGGTCGGCGTAATGCACCCAGACCTGCTGCGCCGCCGGACCGCGTACCAGACGCTCAGGGGCCGGAAAGACGTCCGCCACCTCAGGACCATCGTCCTTCACCCACACAAGATCAGCCACGCTCAGGCCCATTCCGGCACTCCTTTGAATTCGACCCGATAAGGTAAGGCGGCGCGCGCGAATCACAAAGGGCCACCCTGGAAAAAATCAGGGAGACCACTTGCCGTGACTCGCACCGGCGCGGCATTTTGTCGCCTTGCTGAGGTATCGTCGGCCATCCTCGCCAAGAAGCCCTGCACATGACGACTTCCACGCCCGATTCCAGCGCGCCGGCCGCCCTGCCCACGTCCGCCAATCCGCACTCGATCAGCGTCGCCGCGCTGACGCTGGCCGCCTTGGGCATCGTCTTTGGCGACCTGGGCACCAGCCCGCTGTATGCGCTGCAGGCGGCGTTCGATGACAGTGTCGGCATCAAGCCCACGCCCGACAACGTGGTCGGCATCGTCTCGCTGTTCCTCTGGTCGCTGGGGCTGATGGTCAGCGTCAAGTACGTCGCCGTGCTGATGCGGGCCGACAACCACGGCGAAGGCGGCCTGCTGGCGCTGCTGGCCCTGCTGGTCGGCGAGCACCGGCGCAGCGGCAACAGCAAGCGCTCGCGGCGCTGGATCTACCTGGCGCTGATCGGCACCGCCATGCTGTACGGCGACGGCCTGATCACGCCGGCCATCTCGGTGCTCAGTGCCATCGAGGGCCTGCAGATCGCCACACCGACCTTGCAGCCCTACGTGGTGCCGCTGACGCTGGCCATCCTGCTGGGCCTGTTCGCCATCCAGTCGCTGGGCTCGGGCCGGGTTGGCGTGGCTTTCGGCCCCATCATGGTGCTGTGGTTCGTCACCATCCTGGTCCTGGGCCTGGCCTCGGTCATCCAGACCCCTGCCATCCTGCAGGCCTTGAACCCCTTGCACGGCATCAGCTACTTCCAGCGCAACGGCTGGCACGGCTTCGTGTCGCTGGGCGCGGTGGTGCTGTGCCTGACCGGCGGCGAGGCCTTGTATGCCGACATGGGGCATTTCGGCGCCCACCCAATCCGGCTGGCCTGGTACCGCCTGGCGCTGCCCTCGCTGGGCTTCAGCTACCTGGGCCAGGGCGCCTTGCTGCTGCGCGACCCGACCCTGGCTTCGCACCCCTTCTACTCCACCGTGCCCTCCTGGGGCCTGTACCCGATGGTGGCGCTGTCGACGCTGGCCACCATCGTGGCCTCGCAGGCGCTGATCTCGGCGGTGTTCTCTCTGACACGCCAGGCCGCCCAGCTGGGCCTGGCGCCACGCTTCGCCGTGCGCCACACCTCGGCCAGCACGGTTGGGCAGATCTACCTGCCGGCGCTGAACTGGATACTGGCCATCGGCACCATGGGCATCGTGATGATCTTCGGCTCGTCCGACCGGCTGGCCTCGGCCTTCGGCCTGGCGGTGTCGTCCACCATGACCATCACGACCATCCTGTTCGCCGCACTCGCGCACCGCCGCTGGGGCTGGTCGCGCCTGCGCGTGGGCATGGTGGCCGGCACCTTCCTGTTCGTGGACCTGAGCTTCTTCTTCGCCAACACCGTGAAATTCACGGACGGCGGCTGGCTGCCCTTCACCATTGGCGCGCTGGTATTCCTGACCACCATGGCCTGGACGGTCGGGCAGCGCGTGCTGCGCCTGTCGCGCCATGAGTCCGAGCTGTCGCTGAAGGACTTCATCGAAACGCTCAGCGTTTCGCCGCCCTTGCGCGTGCCGGGCACGGCCGTGTTCATGATGCCGCCCAGCATCAGCTTTCCAATGGCCTTGTTGCACCACCTCAAGCACAACCAGGTGCTGCATGAGCGCGTGGCGGTGCTGACGCTGAGCATCGAGGACTCGCCGCGCATCCCCGCCGCCGAGCAACTCGAGGTCGAAGCGCTGGGCCTGGGCTTTGTCCGCGTCGTGGCACACCTCGGCTACATGGACAGCGTGTCGGTGCCCGAACTCTTGAGGCGGGCCTTCGAACAAATCCACATGGACGCCTACGAGCCCATGACCACCTCGTTCTACCTGGGCCGCGAAAGCCTGGTCGTGGCGCACACCGGCCGGCTGGCGATGCGCCTGCTGCTGCGCCTCTTCATCCTCCTGCGCAAGAACGAACTCGACGCCAGCGAGCATTTCGGCATCCCGCCCAACCGGGTGGTCGAGATGGGCGCGCGGCTCGACCTGCACGCGGAAGCCAACTCCCTGTAGCGCTCTACACAGAAAGCACCGCTCAACGCGTCAACAGGCGTCGCAGCCAGGCGCTCAGGCCGTCCACCAGGGCCACCAGCGCCAACATGGCCAGCAGCACGGTGGCGGTCTTGCCCATGTGGAACAGGCCCATGTGGAAGCTCAGGCTCTGGCCCAGTCCGCCGGCCCCGACCACGCCCAGCACGGCGGCGGCGCGGATGTTGTTCTCCCAACGATAGAGCGTATAGCTGAGCAGTTGCGGTGCCAGCAGCGGCAGGCCGGCGAAGGCCAGGCGCCGCCAGCGCCCCACGCCCTGCAGGCGCAAGGCCAGGTCGGGCTCGGGCGGCGCGTTTTCCAGCGCCTGCGCGAACAGGCGCCCCAGCACGCCGCTGGTGTGCAGCGCCAGCGCCAGGGTGCCCGACATGGGCCCCAGGCCTGCCAGGATCAGCAGCAGCGCCGCCCACACCAGTTCGGGAATGGCGCGCAGCAGGTTCATGAGCCACAGCAGGGGCCTGCGCAGGCCGAGTGCGGCGCCGGACTGCATGGCGCCCGGCGGCCGGGCTGCGCCCAAGGCCAGGACCAAGCCCGCCGCCGCCGCGAGCAAGGTGCCCAGGCAGGACATCGCCAGCGTCTCCAGGCCGGCATGGACGGTCTGCCAGGCAAAGTCCGCGCCCAGGTCCGGCGGATAGAACTCGGCGGCGAAGCGCGCCATGCTGGCGAGCGCGTCGGGTGCAAGAAACTGCGCCCATTGCAGGTCCAGGCTCGCAAACGACGCCAGCACCAGCACGGCCAGGGCCAGCCCCCAGGCCAGCGAGGCCCAGCGCAGGGGCGGGCGCGGCAGGGGTCTGGAGGCAGCACCGCTCATGCGAACCGCTCCCGCAGCCGCTGGCTGATGCGGTCGGCCAGCGCCACCAGCAGCACGAACACCATCAGCAGGGCGCAGACTTGGCCGCCGTCCAGCATCTTCATGGCGCTGTCCATCAGCTGCCCCAGGCCGCCGGCGCCGACAAAGCCCAGCACCACCGAGGAGCGGATCGCGCATTCCCAGCGGTAGACGGTGTAGGACATCAGCTCCGTCGCATTCTGGGGCAGCAGGGCAAAGCACAGGGCCTGCACGCGCCCGGCCCCCTGGCGCAGCAGGCTGGCGCCGGCCAGCGCGTCACCGCTTTCCAGGATCTCGGCATAGACCTTGCCCAGCATGCCCGTGTAGCTCAGCGCGATGGCCAGCACGCCCGAGGTCGGGCCCAGGCCGACGACCCGCACGAACACCAGGGCCCAGACGAGTTCCGGCACGCTGCGCAGCGCCACCAGCAAGGCGCGAACGGCCTGGCGCAGGCAGGTGGGTCCCGCGGCCATGCGCCCCGTCAATGCGGACACCGACAAGGCCCGCGTCGCCAGCAGGGCCAGGGGAACGGCGGCCAGCAGGCCCAGGCTCACGCCGGCCGTCGCCATCGCCACGGTGCGCCAGCTCTCGCGCAAGAGCAGCCGCAGGAAATCCGCGTCGTGCTCGGGCGGCCAGAAGCTGCCCACGAACTGCGCGCCGGCTTGCAGGGACTGCGCGTCCAGCATGCGCCAGGGTTTGAATTCGGTCAGCGTCACCAGCGGCCACATCAAGGCCAGGCCCAGCAGGGCCAGGGTCAGGCGCGCGCGCCAGGCCGGGTCGCGCAAGGGCTTCATCGGCACACCAGGTCGATAGGCGCGGCAATGCCCGGCGGCGCCGGCGCCGGCGCCGGTGCCCACGCCTCGTGCGCTTCAAGCCGCCCCTGGCCATACAGATCCGCCAAGTGCTGATCGCTCACCTGCTCGGCGGGCAGATCAAACAGCAGCCGGCCGGCCCGCAAGCCCACGATGCGCGGGAAGCACGCGCGCGCCACCTCGACCTGGTGCAGGCTGACGACCAGGGTCAGGCGCCGCTCGCGGGCCTGCGCCTGCAGGGTCTGCAGCGATTGCCGCGCCCGGGCCGGATCCAGCGCCGACAGAGGCTCGTCGACCAGCCAGGCCCGCGCCGGCGCCAGCAGCGCGCGCGCCAGGCCGACGCGCTGACGCTCGCCGCCCGAGAGGCGATCGACGCGCTCGAACAATTTGTCGGCCAGATCGAAGCCCTGCAGCGCGGCCTGCGCCGCCTGCATCTGCCGCTGCGTGGGATGCACCCAGGCGCGCAGGCTGCCCCAGGCGCCCATGCCCGGCAATTGCGCCGCCAGCAGCGCCGTCAGCACGCGCTGGCGCGGCGGCAGCGGCGGGGTCTGCGTCGCCATGTAAAGCCGGCCGCGCAAGGCTTGCAACGGGGCTGGCGGCAAGCGCCACGGGTCCTCGCCGTCGAGCAAGACCCGGCCCTGCCCGGGCCGGTACGCACAGCCCAGCGCCATCAACAGGCTGGTCTTGCCGGCGCCGGAAGGACCGATCAAGGCCAGCTGCTCGCCGGACGCGATGCGCAGGCGGAGGTCCTGCAGCACGGCCGGCGCGGCGACACTTGCGGCCGGATGGCGCAGCGTCAGGCTTTCAAGCGCGAACTCCACGTCCGGGGTCAGAGCAGACCGGCGCTGCGCGCGGCGGCTTCAATGCCCTGGTAGTTGTCGGCGCGGGTCGGCACGAAGCGGGTGGCGCGCTGCAGGTCCAGAATCTCGCGGCCTTCCGGCGTGTCGCGATTCAGGGCCAGGAAGGCGGCGCTGATCTTGTCGCGCAGGCCGGCGGGCATGTCGGCGTGCACGGTCCAGTTGTAGTCGAAGAAGGCCGGCGTGGTGTAGAACACCCGCACCTTGGCCGGGTCGACCTTGTGGTCGGCCACCAGCCGCTCCCAGACCGAGATGTTCAGCACCCCGGCGGCCACCTTGCCGGACGCCACGGCGGCGGCGGTCGCGTCATGGGCGCCGCTGTAGGCCACGCGGTGGAAATCCTTCTCCGGATTCAAGCCGGCCTGCAGCAGGAAGCTGCGCGGCATCAGATGCCCGCTGGTCGAGCTGGCGGCTCCAAAGCTGAGGTCGCGGCCCTTGAGGTCGGCCAGCGTCTTGACGGCGGGATCGGTGGTGATGAAGACCGAGCGGAATTTCTCGTCTTCCTCGCGCTGCACCAGCGGAATCACCTTGCCGCCCGAGCGGATCTGCGCCTGCACGAAGGTGAAGCCGCCGAACCAGGCCAGGTCGGCCTTGCGGTTCACCACCACCTCCACCGCCGCCGCGTAGTCGCTGACCGGCGTGAACTCCACCTTCACACCTAAGCGCGACTCCAGGTACTTGACCAGGGGGGCAGCCTTGCGCGCCAGCTCGGTCGGCGATTCGTCGGGAATGGCGGTGACGCGCAGGACCTGCTGGGCCTGCGCCCATCCCGCCACGCAAAGAGCGGCAGCGCAGAGCGTCCGCAAGAAGCCACGTTTGGTCCGGTCACGCATGCCGATCTCGCTTTCAAGTCAGGGGAGCCCGATTTGAACTCATGGCGCGAGGCGAAATACAAAAAAACCGTCGCGGCCTCGCGGCCGGACGGCTTTGTTCGGCTTGAAACGACGCTCAAACGCCGTGTTCAGCGTCGTGGATGGCCTTTGTCGTGGCATGGATGGCTTCATCCACGTGATGGACGGCGCGATCGCGCAGGCCGCGGGTCATGGGATCGTCCTCTTCACGCGCGATGTCGTCGTGCACCTTGTGCAGCAATTCGTCGGCGCGGTGCAGGCGGCCCTTGTGGTCCAGCTTGGCGTCCATGGCCGGATGGTCATGGATGTCCTTGCCGTCGTCGATCGCGGCGCGCTTGATCTCGTTGATGGCTTCGTCAATGCGCGTGATGGCCACATCTTCTTGTCCGCTCACGGCCGCGTCGCCGGGCCGGTGCTCCAGCATCCAGCGCGCCGCACGCAGGTCGGTGAGCGCATGCAGGTAGTAGGGGTGCTTGCCGAGCAGATCGGCCATGGCGGCCATCGGTGCGCACAGGGCCAGCACGAGAGGCAGCATGCAAGTCGTCAGTTTCTTCATGGTGGGATTCACTTCCTCGTTCAGGGTTGAAAGCCTTGGGCAATGCCGCGCCAAATCGTCGTTGGCAATTCAGCGTGGCTGGACTCTATAACGCCAGCTGCGCCGCAAGCGACGGCAGCCCACCGATTTTTTCTGTCACAAGGTGTCACGGGCCCCACCCGGCGGACCGGTGCGCCCCAAAACAACCCGACATCAATGCTAATGAGAACAATTCTCAGTTACAATCACCAGCAATGACGAATCAATGACTTGGAGAACAAGTTGCCCATTGCGCCCACTGCCCCCCAAAAACTACGATTGAGCGCAAGCGTCGCGATCCTTCTGGCCTGTTTCGCCACGGGAGCGATCGCCGCGCCGCCACCCATCGCCGTCCAGGCCGGCACCGATGAAAACGCCCCCCCGCCCTCGCCGGGACTGTTCGGCTTTCTGGATGGCATCAACCGAAGCAGCGCCCTGCTCGGCGACTTGTGGGGGCTGCGCACGGAACTGAGCAAGGTCGGCGTCACCCTGTCGATCCAGGAAACCAGCGAATACCTCGGCAACACCAGCGGCGGCACGCAACGCAGCTTCGCCTACGACGGCCTGACCGAAGTCCTGCTGCAGCTCGACACCCAGCGGGCCTTCCGGCACTACGGCGGCCTGTTCAACATGAGCCTGCTGAACATCCACGGCAAGAACCTCAGTGCGCGGAATCTGCAGACCCTGCAGACGGCCAGCGGCATCGAAAGCGACGACGGCACACGCCTGTGGGAGCTCTGGTACGACCAAAAATTCCTCGACGAAGACCGCCTGGACGTCAAGATCGGCCAGCAAAGCCTGGACCAGGAGTTCATGGTCAGCACCAACTCCGCGTACTTCATCAACACCATGATGGGCTGGCCGATGCTGCCTTCGGCGGACATGCCGGCCGGCGGCCCGGCCTACCCGCTGTCGGCGCTCGGCGTGCGCCTGAGCGCGCGCCCCGTCAACGGCGTGACCCTGCTCGCAGGCGTGTTCAGCGGCGACCCGGTCAAGAACGACAACGGCAGCGACCCGCAGCAGCAGAACCGCCACGGCACCAGCTTCCCGCTCAACAGCGGCCAGCTCTACATCGCCGAAGCGCAGTTCTCCTACCCCGCGGCCGGCAGCATGGTCGTGCCCGGACAGGCCAAGCCGCTGGGTTGGACCTACCGGCTCGGCGCCTGGTACAACAACAACAAGTTTGCCGACCAGCGCCTCGACGCCGGCGGCCTGTCGCTGGCCGACCCCGCCAGCACGGGCGTGGCGGCGCAGCACCGGGGCGACTGGGCCTGGTATGCGGTGGCCGACCAGCTCACCTGGGTCGATCCGAACTACCCCGACCGCAACATCGCCGTCTTCGCGCGCCTGATGGGCACGCCGCTGAAGGGCCGCAACCCGATCGACGCCAGCGTGAACGCCGGCGCCGTGTTCCACAGCCCCTTCGCCAACCGGCCCGCCGACACGCTGGGCCTGGGCTTCGGCTATGCCCACGTCAGCTCCTCGCTCAAGCGCCTCGACGCCGACACGGCGAGCTACACCGGCCTGCCGCGGCCGTTGCGCACCGGCGAAGGCTTCGCCGAACTCAGCTACCAGTACCAATGGAAGCCGTGGCTCCAGCTGCAGCCCGACCTCCAGTACGTCATCAACCCCGGCGGCGGCCTGCCGCTGAACGGCACGTCCGGACCCCGCATCGGCAACGAAGTGGTGCTGGGCCTGCGCGCCATCATTTCCCTCTGAACCCGCTGACCCCCATCATGCGAACAACGATCTTGCACCCCTTGCGCCGAGCCAAAGCCCTGGCCGCGGCCTCCTTGTGCCTGGGCCTGGGCGCCGCACATGCCGACCCGGCCGGCATGCTCGAGACCATCCACAAGCACAAATTCCTGACCACCACGGTCACCGACAACGGCGACCTGAACCCGTACGCGGTGGTCGTCGCTCCGGCGTCGGCCGGCGTCATCGAGAAGGACGACGTCCTGATCGACAACTTCAACAACATCTCGAACCTCCAGGGCACCGGCACCAGCATCGTCCGCTACCACCCGGCCACCAAGGAGACCACCTTGTTCGCGCAGGTGTCCCAGCACCTCAAGAGCTGCCCGGGCGGCGTCGGCCTGACCACGGCCATGACCATGCTGAAGAGCGGCTGGGTCATCGTCGGCAGCATGCCCAGCACCGACGGCACGACCCGCACCAAGGGACAGGGCTGCATGCTGGTGTTCGATGCCAACGGCCACCACGTTTCCACCTGGACCGACAAGACCATCGACGGCCCTTGGGGCAATATGGTCACCGTCGACCATGGCGACCGCGCCACGCTGTTCATCAGCATGGCCGGCACCGGCATTCCCAGCCCCGACGTGCTGGACCCGGCCACCCGCTATCCGGTGATCGTGCACACCTCCACCGTGCTGAGGCTTGAGGTGACGATTCCGGAAGGGCAGCCGCCGGTGCTGCAGAGCCAGACCGTGATCGCCGACGGCCTGTCGGCGCGCGCCGACCTGGCCAACTTCCTGCTGGGACCGACCGGCCTGGCCCTGGGCGCCGACGATACCCTGTACGTGACCGACGGGCTCGACAACGAGATCACCGCCATCGAGCACGCCAGCACCCGTCTTGAGAGCGCCGGCAAGGGGCGCGTCGTGACGCAGGGCGGGCTGCTGGCCTGGCCCCTGGCCATGGTGATGACCAGCCAGGGCCACCTGATCGTCGCCAACGGCAAGAACGGCCAGGCCGTCGAAGTCGACCCGGCCGCCGGCAAGCAGATCTACGCCCACTGGCTGAACACCAACCAGGCCCAGTCGCCGCCCGGCAACGGCAACCTGTTCGGCCTGGCCCTGGCCGCAGACGGCAAGAGCTTCTACTACGTCGAAGACGACAACAACGACCTTCGGATTGCAACGCCATGAACAAGCTGACACAAGGCGGCCCTTTGGGTCGCCGGAATTTCCTGGCCCGCGCCGCGGTGGCGGCCACCGTGGCATCGCTGGCCGAGGGGGCAAAGGCGCTGACCTCGACCCGGCAGGCCGGGGTCCGGACCGAGGTCTGCGCCAAGCCCGTTGACGACACCGTGCCGTTCTGGGGCCCGCACCAGGCCGGCATCGCCACCGCCATGCAGGCGCACACCTACTTCATCGCCTTCGACCTGGTCACCGAGCAACGCGACGATGTCATCCGCCTGTTGCAGGCCTGGACGACCGCCGCAGCCCAGATGAGCCGCGGCCCGGCACGTTTCGATCCCAAGGCCGACCCGCAGGCGCGCCCGGCCGAGTCGGGCGCAGCCGTCGACCTGCCGGCCTCGCGCCTGACCATCACCTTCGGCTTCGGCCCGACGCTGTTCCAGACCAAGGACGGCCGCGACCGCTATGGCATCGCCGCGCGGCGGCCGGAGGCCCTGCGGGAGCTGCCGGTCTTCGTCGGCGACCAGCTCGTGCCCGAGCGCTGCGGCGGCGACCTTTCGATCCAGGCCTGCGCCGACAACCCGCAGGTGGTCGAGGCGGCGGTGCGCCGTCTGGCCAGGCTGGCCAACGGCGTGGCCGTGATGCGCTGGGCGCAGACAGGCTTCTCCGGCAGCTTCCCCCACGGGCAGACCGGCCGCAACACCATGGGCTTCAAGGATGGCACCCTGAACATCCCGACCCAGGATGCCTCCGCGATGGACAAGTTCGTCTGGGCCGGCGAAGAGGCGCCCGCGTGGATGCGCGGCGGCAGCTACATGGTCATCCGGCCGATCCGGATCTCGCTGGAGCACTGGGACGACATGACCACCGCGTTCCAGGAAGAAACCGTCGGCCGGCACAAGACCTCGGGCGCCCCGATGGGCAAGCACGGCGAATTCGAGGCGCTGGAGCTTGAGCGCACCCAGGCCGACGGACAGCCCGTGACGAACGAGAACTCACACGCCGCCATGTCCGCGCCCGAGAACAACGACGGCGCGCAGATCCTGCGGCGCGCCTTTTCATACGACAACGGCATCGCCAAGATCGCCGAACGTTGGCCGCCCTGGCGCCAGTTGGTGACCTTCGACGCGGGCCTGCTGTTTCAGTGTTATCAGCGCGACCCGCGCGCCGGCTTCATCAAGATGTACAAGAAGATGGCGACCATCGACATGCTGAACCAATTCACGACCCACACCGGCAGCGCGATCTTTGCCTGCCCGCCGGGCGTCGAACCGGGCGGCTATATCGGTCAGCACTTGTTCACTTGACGGGCCTCCCGCGAGGAGCCGGGCTGTCGCACGGCCCCGCTCCTCGCCGTCCGCTCGACGGGATGGACCCTGCGATGCAGGGTCGGGCCGGAAAAGGTAAAAACTTGTAGTCCGATGTAAAGCCGCCATCTCGGCGCATTGCCTGCGCATGGCCGCTTTTAGAATCCCTCCCGGGCGCCCGCTGTCGTGGCGCATGAGGTGAATTCCCGTGAAGTTTCGCAAAGCCATTCGTGGGTCTGCCATTCTGTGCAGCACCTTGGCGCTGTTCACCGCTCCGGCCCATGCGGTCCTGGGCGGCTCCGCCGACACCGTCCAATCCGATGCCGCGCAACTCGGCGCGAAGCGGCAGATCGCCGCGCGCAGCGACTACCAAGTCCACGAACTGAGCCTGGCATCAGGCACCGTGGTGCGCGAGTACCTGACGCCCGCCGGCCAGGTGTTCGGCCTGAGCTGGCAGGGCCCGGCCATGCCCAATCTGCAGCAATTGCTGGGCGATTCGTTCAAGCGGTTCAAGGCGGCGGCTCAGCAGCCCCACGGCGGGCACCGCCAACTGCAGGTGCGCGACGACGACCTGGTGATCGAATCGCGCGGCCGGCCGCGCAACTTCAGCGGCAAGGCCTACCTGCCCCAGCTCATGCCCGCCAACGTCAGCGCCGACCAGATCCAATGAACATCCGCATGCTCCACATACGCTCCATGGTGAAATTCCCCCGCCAGCCCTTGTTCACGGCCTTTGCCGTCGCGGCTTGCGCCCTGCTCGTGCAGGCCTGCGGCGGCAGCCACTCCGGCAGCTCCAGCGGCACGAGCAACACCAGCTCCACCACCGCGACGGCCGGCAACAGCGTCACGGTCACGGTCAACGGCGGCATCAGCAGCAGCGCGTCGATCCCGAACATGGTGATGACCAGCGTCACCGTCTGCACGCCGAGCAACGGCACCTGCGCCACCATCCCCAACATCCAGGTCGACACCGGCTCCACCGGCCTGCGCATCATGGCCTCGGTGTTGAACAAGTACGGCCTTGCATTGCCCGCCGTCACGCCCTCGGCCAGCGGCCACAGCTACCAGGAGTGCCTGGCCTTTGCCGACGGCACGGTCTGGGGCAGCCTGGCCACAGCCAACATGCAAATGGGCAGTGAAAGCGCCAGCGGCATCGTGGTCCAAGTCATCCAGGACAGCCAGGACAGCGCCAGCGTGACCGGCCCCGCCGACCCGACAGCCTGCACGAACCAAGGCGCGGACGAGAGCAGCATTGCCCAGTTCGGCGCCAACGGCATCATCGGCGTCGGCCTGTTCATCCAGGACTGCGGCACCTCCTGCGCGCAAAGCACCAGCAACAACACCTATTTCGATTGCACGGGCACGGGCAGCTCAGCGGTCTGCAACTCGGTGCGGATGCCGCTTGCGCAGCAGGTCAGCAACCCGGTCGCCAGCTTCGCCAAGGACAACAACGGCGTCATCCTGAAATTTGCGCAAATCGCCAACACCGGCGTCGCCACGGCCACGGGCACCCTGACCTTCGGCATCGGCACGCAATCGAACAACGGCCTGGGCAGCAGCGCCGTACTGCTGGTGCCCGACACGGGCCCCGTGCTCGGTGATTTCACGGCCACCTTCCAGAGCATGGCCTTGACAGGCAGCTTCTTCGACAGCGGCTCCGGCGGGCTCTATTTCAACGACGCCAACATTCCCGTGTGCACCAGCAAGGCGGCTTTGGGCTACTACTGCCCCGGTGGCGCCAGCAGCAGCAGTTCGGACCTGACCCAGTTCTCGGTGCCCGTCGCGGGCACCGGCAGTCAGACCGTCAACATCGCCGTCCAGGTCGAGAACGCGCAGTATCTGTTCAGCTACAGCAACACCACCAATGTGTTCAACAACCTCGCCGCTCAGGCCAGCTCCGGCTTGACCAGCGGCACCGGCACCTTCGACTTCGGCATGCCGGCCTTCTTCGGCCATACCGTCTATACCGGCTTCGAGAACAACGCCAACGGACCCTATTTCGCCTACCAATGATGATCGCCCCGCTGCCACAATGCGGGCACGTCTCCTGCTGAAGGCCACGCCATGAAACCCTGCATCAAATCCACATTTTTTACCCTGCTGCTCTGCGGCGCCGCGCTGCAGGCCCAGGCCGACAGCTCCGCGGCCTCGTCGGTGTCGGACAGCATCACCACGTCGGTGGGCAGCATTTCGGGCTCGGTCGAGAACTCCAGCCGCAGTTCCAGCAATGCCACCCATGTGGCCGATGGCGACTACCGATTGATCGAAGTGGCCGAAGCCAAGGAGCGTGCCGGCATGGTGCGGCTGGAATTGCAGGCGCTGGACGCGAAGACCGATAGTTTTTACGTCTACCTGCCCGCGGCGGCCTTTGCCAAGGCCGAATTGCAGCGCGGCGATACCGTCAGCGCCCGCCAACGTCCTTATGGGCTGGCATTGGCCAAGGCCGAGGCGGAGCAGCCATTCTTCCTCTTGCTGACCGATGAATGGCTGCGCGAACTGCCCAGCCACCCCATCGTGCTTTGATGCATGGCAAGCGCGTCACAGCACGCGTCGGCCTGCGTTTCAGCCTTTCATTCGGTCTGTTTGCCGGCCTGACGCTTTGCAGTCCGGCAGCCCATGCCGGGCTGGTCAATTTCTGCGACAAGGACCAGCACCTGTCCCCAGGGCAGCAAGATCTGCTGTTCAGCTTCGCCGGCCTCATCAAGGCTGAACTCGAGCGCAGCGGCGTCAGCAGCGCCCTGCTGGCGCGCTCGGGCCTGAACCTGAGCCGCTTTGACCAGCGCTACTCACATGCCGGCATCAGCCTGAAGGCCAGCGAAAACGGTCCCTGGTCGGTGCGCCAGCTCTACTACGCCTGCGACGAGAAACGGCCGCGCATCTTCGACCAGGGCATGGCGGGCTTCGTGCTGGGCGCGGACAACCCGAAGCACAGTTTCATCAGTGTGCTGCTGCTGCCGCCGGACGCAACCCAGGCCATGAGCCAAAGCGCCGCCGACAAACGCCTGGCGCTGGCCAGCCTGGGGCCGACCTACAGCGCCAACGCCTACGCCTTCAGCACGCGCTACCAGAATTGCAACCAATGGTTGATCGAACTGCTGGCGCTCGCCTGGGGCGGCCCCTTTGATGCCGCTGGACAGAATCCTCGCGAGCAGGCGCAGCGCTGGCTGCGCCTGCAGAACTACCGGCCCACGCCGATACACGCGGGTCCGCTGGCCGATTTCGCCGCCCTGATCCCTTGGCTGCACACCGACGACCACCCCGAGCAGGACCTGCGCGAACGGCGCTTCCAGATCAGCATGCCGACAGCCATCGAAGCCTTTGTGCACGCGCGCTACCCCGCGACCCAGCGGCTGGAGTTCTGCCGGCGGGGACGCGAGGTGGTGATCCGGCGCGGCTGGACGCCATTGCCCGAGGACTGCAGCGCCGAAGGCGACGACGAACATGTGCTGCTGAGCCAGACGCGAAACTTGAACTGACGCAGGACTTTGTGCTGTGTCAAACCACCGTCACACGGTCCCCGCATAATGCGAAGCATCTTGAGGCGGGAAATCGACTGCAGCATAGGGCAGAGTTCTGGAACCCGTGACCAGCGCAACAAGATCCGTCGGCTGAGCCCAGTGCCAGCTGTCCGGTGAGCAAGGCCACTTCGGTGGCCTTTTGCTTTTTGGGCTTCCGCAAAGGCCGTCCTGGCGGCGTTGGGCCGGCTTGCGGACCCTGGCGCAGATTCAGATGCAGGCGCAGCGTCGCGCCGCGCCTCGACGGCCAGCAGGATCATCGCTGCGCTGGGAAGGCGAGCACACCAGCAACCGCGCGGCACCGGCAACCTGGGCGTCGAATGCAAGCTGCCGCACCTGCCGCTGACCCTGAACGCCAACCTGAACTACACGCCGGCCAACACCATCCAGCAGACCGTCCAGCAATCCAGCTACGTCTCTGAGAAGGTCGTCGCTGACCTCTCGGCCTTGTGGCAATTCAACCCACGCACCAAGCTGCGCCTGTCGGCCAGCAATTTCGATCCGCTCAACTACGACACCGACACCCAGATCCTGACCAACACCCAGCTCGTCAACACCTGGAATCTGGGCCGCACCTTCACGCTCTGGCAGGCCCGCCTCGAAATCAAGATATAGCACTTGATTTCGGCAGGCCAAATCTGCATATAGTGTTTGCCATTCATTTGAGCGAGGGAGTGTGACCATGAGTTTGATGAGCTTCATCAAGAAACAGTTCATCGACATCCTGCAATGGACCGAGGACGGCGACGGCGTGTTGGCCTGGCGCTACCCGATGCAGGACAACGAGATCCAGTACGGCGGCTCGCTCACGGTGCGCGAGTCGCAAATGGCCATCTTCGTCAACGAGGGCAAGATCGCCGACGTCTTCGGCCCGGGCATCTACAAGCTCACCACCCAGACCCTGCCGGTGCTGACCTACCTGAAAAACTGGGACAAGCTGTTCGAGTCCCCCTTCAAGAGCGACGTCTACTTCTTCAGCACGCGCCAGCAGATCGACCAGCGCTGGGGCACCAGCGAACCGGTCACCATCCGCGACAAGGATTTCGGTGCCGTGCGCCTGCGCGCCTTCGGCAACTTTGCCTACCGCATCGCCGACGCCAAGCGCTTCCACACCGAAATCTCGGGCACCCGCGAGCGCTACACCACGCAAGACCTCGACGGCCAGCTGCGCGGCCTGATGCTGCAGAACATCAGCGATGCCGTGGCCCAGAACGGCGTGCCCTTTCTCGACCTCGCGGCCAACCAGGTGCGGTTCGCGCAGGCCCTGCAAACCGCGGCTGCGGCCTCGTTCGAGCGCATCGGTCTGACCCTGGAGAGCGTGACGCTGCAAAGCGTGTCGCTGCCCGAGGAGCTGCAGAAGATCCTCGACCAGAAGATCGGCATGGGCATGATCGGCCAGAACATGGGCCAGTTCATGCAGTACCAGACGGCCCAGGCCATCCCCACCCTGGCGGAAGGCGTCAGCCATGGCGGCGGATTGGCCGGCAATGCCATGGGCCTGGGCGCCGGCCTGGCACTGGGGCAGACCATGGTGCAGCAACTGGGCGCCGGCCTGGCGCAGCCGCAGGTTTCACCCGCCCCGGCTGCAAGCGCCGCGGCACCGGTGGTTCAGAGCGTCGACGAGATCATGGCCCTGCTCGAAAAGCTCGGCGAACTCAAGGCCAAGGGCATCCTGACCGACGAAGAGTTCAGCGCCAAGAAGGCGGACTTGTTGAAGAAACTCGGCTGAACACCGACGGATCACCCGCCCGTCACGGGCGGGAAGAAAGCCAGCTCAGCCTCGTCCGTCAGCAGGGCCGACTCGTCGCACATGCGCTGATTGAGCGCGCAACGGACCGCGCGGCCCCGCGCCAGCAGCTCGGCATGCGCGCCGCCGCGCGACAGCAAGGCATCGCGGGCCTGGGCCACGCTGGCGCCCGCGGGCAGTTCCATCGTCTCGGCCACGCCCAGGCGTTCGCGCAGCGAGGCGAAATAGCGGACCTGGATTCTCATGCGCACAGCTCTGCAAACGGCAGGAAACGCACCAGCTGGCCGGAGGCAATGGCTTGGCCGGGCGGCACGTCCACGAGCCCGTCGCCCCACACCGTCGAGGTCAGCACCCCGGAGCCCTGGTTGAAAAACAGTTCAAGCCCGCCCGCATCGTTCAGTCGTGCGCGCAGGAATTCGCGCCGGCGATCGGCCTTGAGCCAGTCGAAGTCGGCACGCAGGGCATAGGCCCGAGGAGCCTGGGTGGGCGCCCCCAGCAGGCGCAGAATCGCCGGCCGGACCAGCAGCACGAAGGTCACCAGGCTCGCAACCGGATTGCCGGGCAAGCCCATGAACCAGGCTGCGGGGCCGGACTCCCGCCGCACCGAGCCGAACGCAAACGGCTTGCCCGGCTTGATCGCCAGCTGCCACTGCCTGAGCTCGCCTTCCATTTGCACGGCCGGCCGCAAATGATCTTCCTCGCCGACCGAAACGCCGCCGGAGCTGAGGATCAAGTCGGCGCTCGCGGCCGCTTCGCGCAGCGCGGCGCGGGTGGCGTCGAGCCGGTCCGGCACCAGGCCCAGGTCCATGACCTCGCAACCGAGGCCCTGCAGCAGGCCGCGCAGCGTGAAGCGATTGCTGTTGTAAATGGCGCCGGGCCGCAGGGCTTCTCCGGGCATGGCCAGCTCGTCGCCGGTGCTGAACAGCGCCACGCGCAAGGGCCGTGCCACCTGCAGCCTCGCCGCGCCGACCGAGGCGGCTAGCCCCATGGCCGCCGCCGTCATGCGCATGCCGGCCCGCAAAACGACAACGCCCTGCTGCACGTCCTCGCCGCGCCGGCGTATGCATTGCCCCGCTTGGACCTCTCCCTTGATGCGTACCGAGCCCAGGCTTTGCCCGCTCAGGTCGGGCAAAGCCTCGCACTGTTCCTGAATCGCCACGGCGTTTGCGCCGGCAGGAACCTGGGCACCCGTAAAGATGCGCGCCGCCGTGCCTGGCGGGAGCACCACGCCCACCGCGCCTGCAGGCAGGCGCTGGGACACCGGGAGCACCGCTTCGGCACCGTCCAGGTCTGCGACGCGGACCGCGTAGCCGTCCATGGCGCTGTTGTCGGCCGGCGGCACGTCCAGCCCCGAGACCACGTCGGCTGCCAGGACGCGCCCCAGCGAATCCTGCGTCGGTACGGATTCACTCAGGCCGAGCGGAGCTAGGGCCGCCAGCAACTGCGGCAAGGCCTCGTCCAGACTCTGCAAGGGCGGGCGTTGTGGGGTCGGTTGCGCTGAGGTCATGGCAATGCTCACACGCTCAGGTGCTGCTCGATGAAATCCTTGACGGCCTGCACATCGGCCGGCAGCACGCTGACGCGCTTGGGCAGCGCCTCGATGTGCTCCAAGCCTTTGGGTCGCGGCGGCTCGAACCCGAGCGCCTCATGGATGGTGGCGGCAAACTTGGCCGGCAGCGCCGTTTCCAGCACCAGCATGGGCACGGCAGGGTCGCGATGGCCCAGCGCCACTTTCAGCCCGTCGGCGGTGTGGGTGTCGATGATCTGTCCGTAATGCTGGTAGGCCAGCCGAATCGTCGCCAGGCGGTCGGCATGCGTGCTGCGGCCCGACTGGAAGCCGTAATGAGCGATGCGCTCGAACTCGTGCCGGTTCAGCTCGAACTGACCCTGCTCGGCCAGCGCGTCCTTGAACATGGTCTTGACGCGCCCGCCCTCGCGGCCCAGCAGGTCGAACACGAAGCGCTCGAAATTGCTGGCCTTGGAAATGTCCATCGAAGGGCTGGAGGTCTCGTGCGTTTCGGTGCTTGAGCGCACGCGGTACACGCCGGTGCGGAAGAACTCGTCAAGCACGTCGTTCTCGTTGGTCGCGACCACCAGCTTGGCGATGGGCAAGCCCATCATGCGCGCCACATGGCCGGCGCAGACATTGCCGAAATTGCCCGAGGGCACGGTGAAGCTGACGTGCTCGTCGTCAGACTTCGTTGCCTGGAAATAGCCCGCGAAGTAGTAGACCACCTGCGCCAACAGGCGCGCCCAGTTGATCGAGTTGACCGTCCCGATGCGGTACTTGCGCTTGAAGTCCAGGTCGTTGGATACCGCCTTGACGATGTCCTGGCAGTCGTCGAACACGCCCTCGACGGCGATGTTGTGGATGTTGGCGTCCTGCAGGCTGAACATCTGCGCCTGCTGGAACGGGCTCATGCGGCCATGGGGGCTGAGCATGAAGACGTTCACGCCGGCCTTGCCGCGCATCGCGTATTCGGCGGCGCTGCCGGTGTCGCCCGAGGTGGCGCCCAGGATATTGAGCGTCTCGCCGCGGCGCCGCAGCTCGTACTCGAACAGCTGTCCGAGCAGCTGCATGGCCATGTCCTTGAAGGCCAGCGTCGGGCCGTTGGACAGCGCTTCCAGCGCCAGGCCGGGCGCCAGGGGCTTCAGCGGCGTGATCTCGGGCGTGCCGAACACCGCCTCGGTGTAGGTGCGGTGCGTGATGGCGCGCAGGTCCTCGGCCGGGATGTCGTCGATGTAGAGCGACAGGATCTCGAAGGCCAGGTCGGCATACGAAAGACCGCGCCAGCGCGACAGCGTGGCGCCGTCCACCTGCGGGTAATGCACGGGCAGGTACAACCCGCCATCGGGCGCCAGCCCTTCGAGCAGGATCTCGCAAAACCGGCGCTCGGTCTGGTCGCCGCGCGTACTGATATATCTCATCTCAGGTCCTTCATTCACCACGGCAACGCAATCCGCCACGCCATCAAGCGGAGCCCGAGGAACCGGCTTTGCCGGGCCTCAGGGCGAGCCCCCTTGAGGGGGGCGCGCAGCGCGTAAGGGGTGGGCCACAGTCAAGCCAATTCCTCTTTGCGGAGTTTGACGATGGGCGCGAGCACGGTGGGCAGGGCCTGCATCTGAGCCAAGGCCTTGACCATGCGGCCTTCGAGTGTCTCGTGCGTCAGGATGATCAGGTCGGTCTGGCGCTCGCCTTCGGCCGATTCGCGCTGCAGCACGGCGTCGATGGAGATGTCGTTCTCGGCCAGGATGGTGGTGATGCGCGACAGCACGCCCGCCTCGTCCGCCACGCACAGGCGCAGGTAGAACGAAGTCAGCACTTCGGCCATGGGCAGAATGGGCGTGTTGTTCATCGCATCAGGCTGGAAGGCCAGGTGCGGCACGCGGTGGTCGGGGTCGGCAGTGGCCAGGCGGGTGATGTCCACCAGGTCGGCGATCACGGCCGAGGCCGTGGGCTCGGCGCCCGCGCCCTTGCCGTAGTACAGCGTGGTGCCCACGGCGTCGGCCTGCACCACCACGGCGTTCATCGCGCCTTCCACATTGGCGATCAGGCGATTGGCCGGCACCAGGGTCGGATGCACGCGCAGCTCGATGCCATTGTCGCGACGGCGCGTGATGCCCAGCAGCTTGATGCGGTAGCCGAGCTGTTCGGCATAGCGGATGTCCGCCGCCTGCAGCTGGGTGATGCCTTCGACGTGCGCCTTGTCGAACTGCACCGGAATGCCGAAGGCGATCGCGCTCATGATGGTGGCCTTGTGCGCGGCGTCCACGCCTTCGATGTCGAAGGTCGGATCGGCCTCGGCGTAGCCCAGGCGCTGCGCTTCCTTCAGCACCTCGGCGAAGTCCAGGCCCTTGGAACGCATCTCCGAAAGGATGAAGTTGGTGGTGCCGTTGATGATGCCGGCGATCCACTCGATGCGGTTGGCCGTCAGGCCCTCGCGCAGCGCCTTGATGATGGGGATGCCGCCGGCCACGGCCGCCTCGAACGCCACCATCACGCCATGGTCGCGCGCGGCGGCGAAGATTTCGGTGCCGTGCACGGCCAGCAAGGCCTTGTTGGCCGTGACCACGTGTTTGCCGGCCGCAATGGCTTCCAGCACCAGGGTCCTGGCGATGCCGTAGCCGCCAATCAGCTCGACGACGATGTCGATCTCGGGATTGGCGATGACCTTGCGCGCGTCCTCGACCACGGTGACGCCTTCACCGACGATGCTGCGGGCCTTGGCCACGTCGAGGTCGGCCACCATGGCAATCTCGATGCCCCGGCCGGCGCGGCCGCGAATCTCCTCCTGGTTGCGGCGCAGCACGTTGAAAGTGCCGCCGCCCACGGTGCCTATGCCCAACAATCCGACTTTGATGGCTTTCATGGTGTCTTCTTCACAATCGAGGTAAGGAGGAGCGCGTCTTCAGGGTTCAGCGCCTGCGGTCAGCTTCCGTGGCGCCGGCGGTAATGCGCAAGGAAGCGCTCGATCCGCCCCACCGCGTCCTGCAGGTCGTCGGTGTTGGGCAGGAACACGAGCCGGAAATGATCGGGGGCCATCCAGTTGAATCCGGTGCCCTGCACGATCAGCACTTTTTCGTCGGCCAGCAGCTCGTAGGCGAACTGCTGGTCGTCCTCGATCGGGTAGATGGCCGGATCGAGGCGCGGAAACATGTACAGCGCCGCCTTGGGCTTGACCACGCTGACGCCCGGGATCTGGTTCAGCAGCTCGTAGGCCAGGTCGCGCTGGCGGCACAGGCGCCCGTGCGGCGCCACCAGGTCGTTGATGCTTTGGTAGCCGCCCAAGGCGGTCTGGATGGCCAGTTGGCCCGGGGTGTTGGCGCACAGCCGCATCGACGCCAGCATGTTCAGGCCGGTGATGTAGTCGGCCGCATGGCGCTTTTCGCCGGACACCACCATCCAGCCGGCCCGGTAGCCGCAGGAGCGGTAGTTCTTGGACAGGCCGTTGAAGGTCAGCGTCAGGACGTCGTCCGACAGCGCGCCCATGCTGGTGTGGGTGTGGCCGTCATAGAGCGTCTTGTCGTAGATCTCGTCGGCCAGGATGATCAATTGGTGCTGGCGCGCCAGCTCGATGATCTCCAGCAGCACGCTGTCCGGGTAGAGCGCGCCGGTCGGGTTGTTCGGGTTGATGACGACGATGGCGCGGGTGTTGGGCGTGATCTTGCGGCGGATGTCGGCCACGTCGGGCATCCAGTCGCTTTGCTCGTCGCAGACGTAGTGCACCGGATTGCCGCCCGACAAGGCCACCGCAGCGGTGTAGAGCGGATAGTCGGGCATGGGCAGCAAGACCTCGTCGCCGTTGTCGAGCAAGGCATTGAGCGCCATCACAATCAGCTCCGAAGCGCCGTTGCCCAGGTAGACGTCGTCCACCGTCACGCCCTGAATGTGTTTTTGCTGGCAGTAATGCACCACCGCCTTGCGCGGCGCAAACAGGCCCTTGGAGTCGGTATAGCCCGCCGCCTCGGGCAGGTTGCGGATCATGTCCTGCACGATCTCGTCGGGCGGCTGCAGGCCGAAGGCGGCAATGTTGCCGATGTTCAGCTTGATGATCTTGTGACCCTCTTCTTCCATCTGCCGCGCCTTGTCCAGCACGGGTCCACGGATGTCGTAGCAGACATTGGCGAGCTTGGCGGACTTGGAAATCGGTTTCAAGACGATGGCTCCGACAGATTTGAGGGCAGCGTTGTGGGCATTTAGCGCAGAACGTTCGATTTAAACACAGGGTTCACCGCGACCGTCTCGAAAAAACATCCCCGTCGCTTTCCATGCAGACAAGGCAGGCTTGCGCCCGGGCGCGCCAGGGGAAATCCGATTCGGCGACACTCAAGCCTGCACAGGGTCTGCACAGGACCTGCACACATCCAGCGACCATGAAATTCCAACTCGACGAGCCGCAAGGCGGCAACACCATCTCGCGCCACGACGGCCAGAGCATCTGGGTCAACGGCACGCCCCACCGCCAAAGCGTGCTGGTGCCCTGGCAGGGCGCGGTGCAGGATTGGGAGGTGTCTCAACTCGACGCACTGCAGGAGTCGCATTTCGAGCGCATCCTCGCGCTCAAGCCCGAACTGGTGATCTTCGGCAGCGGCACTCGCCTGCGTTTCGTCCCGCCGCGCCTGTACCGCAGCCTGATAACCGCCCGCATCGGCCTGGAAACCATGGACATCGGCGCGGCTTGCCGCACCTACAATGTGCTCACCAGTGAAGGAAGACCAGTTTTGGCGGCACTTTTGCTCGAAAACTGACAACTCCAGGCTGCAAACCGCTGTACAGTCAAGCGGTACGTTCCCGAAATTGCGCGTAAAAACAGACCCATCCCTCCAAGGAGCGAATTGGGAATGGGCGGTTCAACGTATAATTGGCGGCTATGCCCACACGGGCAAACCATTTGAAGATCGCCACATGACGCCAGCGCTCAACAAAGCTCTCCCGGATATTGAAGCCCTTGCCACCGGAGGCGTGAAATTCACGCCCCAAGCCTTTAAGGGCCGCGTGGTGGTGCTGTATTTCTACCCCAAGGACAATACGCCGGGTTGCACGACCGAGGCCATGCAGTTCCGCGATCACCACAAAGAGTTCGTCAAGGCGGGCGCGGTGGTGATGGGCGTGTCGCGCGACAACATGGCGTCGCACGACAAGTTCAAGCAGAACCTCGAGTTGCCTTTCGAGCTGATCGCCGACACCGAAGAAAAACTCTGCCACATGTTCGGCGTGGTCAAGAACAAGATCATGTACGGCAAGAAGGTCAAGGGCATCGAGCGCTCGACCTTCCTGATCGACGCTGCCGGCGTGCTGCGCGCCGAATGGCGCGGCATCAAGGTGGCCGGCCATGTCGAGGAAGTCCTCAAGGAAGTCAAGGCGCTGACCAAAGAAGCCGCCTGATTTTCCATGGCCTGGTCTGCGCAGCCGCGCCAGACCAGTCGCCCAGTATCAGCCAAGCCGACACCTGCCCAAGGGCATAGGGTCGGCTTTGTTGCATTTAGGCCCTTCTGTTTTCCAGGAGATGCCGTCATGCGGCTTTGTGCATAATCAAGCCATGCTTCTTGCACGCCTTTTGTACTGTCGCCTCGCCTCAAAGCCGCATCGCTTGCCGTGCGGCTTTTTGCTTTTTTCGACCCGCCAGTCCGAAGCCACCCCTCTGTACCCCTGACGACGCCCTCATGCCACTGCCCAAACCCCCGACACAACGCGCCAGCCGCCTGGAACCTTCCGCTTTTGCCGCCAACCTGCCGGTGAGCAAGAAACCGTCAAACCCAACGCCCGTGCTGGCCCTCGCGCCCACGCCGACACGCGCCCTGGCAAAGGAAAGCCCGGCCGCCCCTGCCGAGTCTCACAAGCCCAGCACCAAGCTGGCGCCCATGCAAGCGATTCCCGCTCCCATCGAACTGAAGAAGCCTGCCACGCCAGTGCCCCCCGCTCCGTCCAAGGCCGGAGCAAAGGCGGGCGTCACCGCCAAGTCCGTCAAGGCCAAAGCCAAGCCGCGCAAGTCCGACGAAACCGTCAAGCTGTTCGTGCTCGACACCAATGTGCTGATGCACGATCCGATGTCGCTGTTCCGTTTCGAGGAGCACGACATCTTCCTGCCCATGATCACGCTGGAAGAGCTTGACGGCCACAAGAAGGGCATGTCCGAAGTGGCGCGCAATGTGCGCCAGGTCAGCCGCGAGCTCGACAACCTGGCCGCCAGCCTCAAGAGCAGCACGCTGGATGAAATGGCGCAGGGCCTGCCGCTGGACCAGACCGGCCACCGCGAAGCCACCGGCAAGCTGTTCTTCCAGACGCGCCTGGTCGACACTCCGCTGCCCCAGGGCCTGCCGCAAGGCAAGGCCGACAACCAGATCCTGGGCGTGGTGCAGGCGCTCAAGAATCAGCACCCCGGACGCGAGGTCGTGCTGGTGTCCAAGGACATCAACATGCGCATCAAGGCCCGCGCCCTGGGCCTGCCGGCGGAAGACTACCGCAACGACAAGACGCTGGAAGACTCCGACCTGCTCTACACCGGCGTGCAGGCGCTGCCCGCCGACTTCTGGGACCGCCATGGCAAGATCATGGAGAGCTGGAGCCAGGGCGGCATCACCTACTACCGCATCTCGGGTCCGCTGGTGCCGTCGCTGCTGGTCAACGAGATGGTCTACCTGGAGGCCCCGGGTGCCGCTTCGCTGTACGCCAAGGTGACCGAAATCACCGGCAAGACCGCCGTGCTGCGCACCCTGAAGGATTACGGCCACCAGAAAAATGCGGTCTGGGGCGTGGCCGCGCGCAACCGCGAACAGAACTTTGCGCTCAATCTGCTGATGGACCCCGAATGCGACTTCGTCACCCTCACCGGCACGGCCGGCACCGGCAAGACGCTGATGACGCTGGCCGCGGGCCTGGCCCAGGTGCTCGATGACCGCCGCTACTCCGAAATCATCGTCACGCGCGTGACCGTGCCGGTCGGCGAGGATATCGGCTTTCTGCCCGGCACCGAGGAAGAAAAAATGGGGCCCTGGATGGGCGCGCTCGACGACAACCTCGAAGTGCTGGGGCGCGGCGACGGCTCGGCCGGCGAATGGGGCCGCGCCGCCACCAACGACCTGGTGCGCAGCAAGATCAAGATCAAGAGTCTGAACTTCATGCGCGGCCGCACCTTCCTGAACAAATACGTGATCATCGACGAGGCGCAAAACCTGACGCCCAAGCAGATGAAGACCTTGATCACCCGCGCAGGCCCCGGCACCAAGATCGTCTGCCTGGGCAATCTGGCCCAGATCGACACGCCCTACCTCACCGAAGGCAGTTCGGGCCTGACCTTTGCGGTCGACCGCTTCAAGGGCTGGGCTCACAGCGGGCACATCACGCTGGCGCGCGGCGAACGCTCGCGCCTGGCCGACTTTGCGTCCGAAGTGCTCTGAGTTCCGGTTGAGACATGACCCTTTATGTGTCCGACCTGGACGGTACGCTGCTCAACGCCGACGGTCAACTCTCGTCCACCTGCCGCGCCGGCCTGACGCGCCTGCTGGACCAGGGCCTGCACTTCACGGTGGCCAGCGCCCGCCATGTGAGTTCGATCCGGCAGATCCTGGGCGACCTGCCGCTGCGCCTGCCGGTGATCTCGGCCAACGGCGCCTACATCAGCGACATGAGGACGGCCCGCCACGAATTGGTTCACGCAATGGCGCCCGATCTGGCGCAAGCGCTGTTTGCCTTGATTCGTCGGCATGGCCTGATGCCTTTCGTGTCGACCCACGGCGCACAGGGCGACCGGCTGTTCTACCAGTCCGTGCACAACGAGGGCCAGCAGGCCTTTGTCGACGAACGCATGTCCAAGCACGACCCCAGGCTGCGGCACAGTCCGCGCATGCACCAGGAACTGATCGACCCCGCCGTGACCTTTATCGTGGTGGAGCGCGAAGCGCCGCTGGCCGCGCTGCAGGCTGACATCGACGCGCTGTTCATCCAGGAGCTTGAGACACATCTGGCCGAAGACATCTACAGGCCCGGCTGGCCCTGGTTGACGGTGCACGACAAGCGCGCCACCAAGGACCAGGCCATCCGGACATTGGCGCAGCGCTACGGTCTGCACGAGCGCGAAATCGTCGTCTTCGGCGACCATGTCAATGACATCAAGATGCTGCGCGCCGCGCATCGCGGCATCGCCGTTGCCAATGCCATCGATGCGGTCAAGCAACTCGCGCATCAGGTGATTGGACCGCACCACGACGACAGCGTGTGGCGCTTCATCGAACGCGACTGGCAAGGGCCGAAGGCCGGCTGAAACCCAAGGGAATACCCGGATTCGATACTGAGTTGTGGTCCAATACGCGAATCGCCATCCGAACCACGAGACACCTGACCCCAGTCGCCTGCCCCGCCCCATCTTCAACCCGCCGTCGAGGGACCCCGTGCACATGCTGCCCGGACTTACCCTTGAATCGAGGCCGCAAGGCTTGACACCGCCAAGACGCCCTCTATAAGCTGCGCGCTGAAGTTTTCCCCCTCATGCCCGTTCAGACTCCCCCGACCCCTTTGTTGACCGCCGTAGCAACCAGCCTTCGTTCGGGCTTGGTGGCAGCTGCAATGGGTGCAGCAGGCCTTGGTCTTGGCTTGTTCGGCGCAGCAGGGCAAGCCCTGGCGCAACAGGCGCAGCAAGCCAATGCACCGGCTCCGGCGCTGACCCCGCCGCCTGGGACGGTGACGGGCGCATACGGACAGAGTCTGCAACTCAGCCACGGCAGTTCCAGCGCCCCTGGCTTGGCGCAAAACACGGGTTCCAGCGTCGCGGCCGGCACGACTGGCAACGCGCCGGGCGATGCCGTGTCGCGCTTCTTGCAAGAACGTGGCCTGCTGAGCAGCGACAGCGACGGCCCGCTGCTCAATCGCGTGCGCAACACGGCGTCCGACCTGGTCATGTCGGCCATGAATTTCCTTGGGGTGCCCTACAGGCGCGGCGGCAATTCGATCGAGGGCGGATTCGACTGCAGCGGCTTCACCCGCCATATCTTCGAAATGAGCGTAGGGATGGTGCTGCCGCACCGTGCCGACGAACAAGCGCATCTCTCCAGCCTGATTCCTGTCAAGCAGGACGAGCTCAAGCCGGGCGACCTGGTGTTCTTCAACACCATGCGCAGAACCTTCTCGCACGTCGGCATCTACGTGGGCGACGGCAAGTTCATCCACTCGCCGCGCGTAGGCAGCGCCGTCCGCGTCGAGGACATGCGTGAAGCCTATTGGGCCAAGCGCTTCACCGGCGCGCGGCGCGCCGAACTCGGCAGTGCCGACAGCGCCACGTCCGGCGAAAACCGCTCCAGCCTGCGCTGACGCGCATCGTCCACCCGAAACTGCGCCGCGCCGGCGCAGCCAGGAACTCTGACTTTCCTGAGCCCCGACCTCAATTCAGCAGCTGATCGACATCGCTGCCCACGTCGCCGGCCGCCTCGATCTTGGCGCGCAGGAAATCGAGGTCCAGGTGCATGTGCTCGATCAACTCAGGCACCGCCTCCTGCATGGCCTTGACCGGATCGTCGTGATGCTCGGCGGCATCGGCCAGCACCTCGGCAATGTGCAAGACGGCGGCCAGCGGCGAGAACGGGCGGATCTCCAGCGGCGTGTCGGCATCGGCAAACGCCTCGATCAGCTTGGCCGGGAAGTGCCAGTGCTTGGCCAGCGAAGCCGTGACGTCGGCATGGGTGCAGCCGAAGCGGTGCATCTCCAGGGAAAAACGGCTGCCCGGCTCGGCCGCATGCGCCTCGACCTCCGCCACCTGCTCGGCATGGGTCATGGCCATCAGCAACTGCCCGGTACGCAGCATCAGGCCCGCGAGATAGGCCGCGTCGGCATCCAGGTTCAACAGCCGGCTCAGCACGCGGGCATACCCCGCCGTGCTGACGCTGTGGCGCCAGAACAGCTCGCGGTTCAAGCCCTGCACGGCCGGAAAGGCACCTGAAATACACGCCGCCATCGAAAGGTTGCGCAAGGTATCGAGTCCCAAGGCGGCGGCGGCGTCGTTGAGGTTCGAGATGGTGTGCGAGGGGCTGTATCGGGCCGAATTGGCCAGGCGCAGGACCTTGGCAGTCAACGTGGAGTCCTTGCCGATCAGATGCGCCAGCGCGCCCAGGCTGACGTTCTCATCGTCAAAGCTCTTCAGCAGGCGGCTGGCCACCTCGGGCATGGTGGGCAAGGCATGGCTGTGCTGGAAGAACTTCTCCGCCGCTGCGTTCATGACCGTCTCCTTGAAGTTGGAGATCAGTCTAGTGGACGACAAGCGCCCTTCGCGCCCCTGCGGCGCAAATTCATCGGCCAGTTCTGCAAAATTTGACCGGACCCCAGGCCGACATCAATCCTGCGCCAGCGCCTGCAAGGCCGGCATGTCGAGCACACGCACCGTGTAGCCATGCACCTCGACCACGCCCTTGCTCTTGAGCTGGCGCATCATGCGCGAGAACGTTTCCGGGGTGATGGCCAGTTGGGCCGCGATGTCGCGCTTGCGCTCGCTCAAGGCCAGCACCTGTCCGCTGCCTGGAGACGGACAGCGCTGCAGCAGCCAGGCGGCGAGGCGCCGCTCCGCATCCTTGTGCATCAAATCATGCGTCGCGCAAGTCAGCTTGTTCACGGTCCGCGCCAAGGCCACCAGCAGGCGGTCCAGCAAGGCGGAATGAAGCGCCAGAGCGTCGCGAACCTGGGCCAGCGGCAAATGGACCAATCGAGCCTCGGTCAGCGTCCGTGCATCCTGGGCGTGGCTGGCGCCCAGCCATGCGCTGCTCAAGTCCAGCCACATCGGGCCCCGCACCGTCCGCTCCAGATGGAAGGATTCCTCGCCGCGGGCCAGGCCCAATCCCACGGCGCCCTCAAGCACGGCGACCAGCGAATCCGCCATGTGGCTGCGCGTGAACACCATCCGGCCGGCCTCCCAGGTGCTGACCACGCGCACCCGATTGAGCGACTGCAACTCCGCATGGCTCAAGGCCGCGCCGCCCAGCAGGGCTTGCCATTCCGCGATGTCGACGGCCGCCGGCGCGGCATGCAAGGCCGCCTCGTCAGGCAATGACCTTGCCGCCAGATGGGACCGCGACAAGCGGATGGGAGTGTGATTGAGTGTATTCACGTCGAACACGAGACAGGGAAAGCTATGGCTGCAATGTGTGCCATGCAGGCCCAATGCGCCTTGCGTTGCGTCAAATGAGCGTGGACTGGCCGGCCGGCTGCATCAAAGACCCCTAATTCAGTTCAAGGGCTGACGCAAGGACCTGCAGTTCAAAAGCCGGAATTGAACGTGAAAACATGCCAGCAATTTGGGGAGTTTTGCCGCCTGTTCTTTCGGCTTTTGAAGACAGCGTGTGCGCCGATGATGCATCCATGACGCCCTGCCACACCACGCCCCCTCGTCCCGCCGCCCTGCCCTCCTTCCGGCACGGGCCGCCCCACGGGATGCGTCCGTCGGCCTGAGCTGCGGTCTTTCCAAGACCACGGCGCCCAGGCTGCGAACTGCCGGCAGTTCGCCTTGCCATGCGCTGCAAGCGCCCCAACTCGCTACGCTGCGGCCCCACCGGCCAGCCTCCAAGGCTGCGCCAGTCTTCGGGCAGCGTCCTCGGCGCTCTTGCGGGTCAACCTTCGGGTTGACCCTTTTTTTCGTCCCTGCTCCGGCGCATGCCGGCCCGGCTCAGTTCGGCGTCGGGCACAGCAAGGCCTGCAAGGCCTGTTCCCTGATGCCGTAGAAGGCCTTGATCGCCTCGATCTGCGCCAGCAGTTCCTGGCGCCGGGCGTCGGGCAAGGGCCGCTCGCGCCGCACCGCCAGAATCATCTTGTTCTTGCTGGTGTGCTCGAGCGAGACGAATTCGAACACCTGGGTCTCATAGCCCTCGGCCTCCAGCAGCAGCGCCCGCAAGCCGTCGGTCACCATCTCGGCTTCCTGGCCCAGATGGATGCCATGCTGCAACAGCGGGCGCAGCAGCGCCGGACTGCTCATCTGCGGCCGCAGCTGCTTGTGGCAGCAGGGCGAGCACATGATGATGGCGGCGCGGGCGCGCAGGCCCAGGTGGATGGCGTAGTCGGTGGCGATGTCGCAGGCATGCAGCGCGATCATCACGTCCAGGCGCTCGGGCGTATAAGAGCGCACGTCACCTTGGTCGAACTCCAGGCCCTCCAGGGCGTGGCGCCGGGCGGCGTCGCGGCACAGGCGCACCATGTCGTCGCGCAGTTCAACGCCGCGCACATGGGCCTGCTTGCCCAGTCCGCGCAGGTAGGCGTGCATCGCGAAGGTCAGGTAGCCCTTGCCTGAGCCGAAATCGGCCACGTGCACATCGGCGCTTGCCATCAGGGAGGAGCTCTTGAGCGCGGCTTCGAAGATTTCGATGAACTTGTTGATCTGCTTCCACTTGCGCGACATCGCCGGTACCAGCGCCGCCTCGCCGCGGACCGGGTGCGTCAGCCCCAGGTCTTGCCAGAAGGGCTGGGCCAAGTCCAGATAACGCTGCTTCTGATGGTCGTGGGTGGCGTTCGTCCCCTTCGGTCCCTCCGGCACTGCCGCCGCGCCCTGCATCTTGCCGACGCGCAGGCTGGCCCGGCCCTTGCGGCTGAAGGCCAGTTGCACCTCCTGCAGCGGCGTGTTGAGCTGCGCGTTCTGGAACGGCGCCCCCAGCAGGTCGCGCAGGCAGGCCAGACCCTCGGACAGCGGCAGGTTCTTGGTGACGTCGCGCGTCTTGTAGCGCCACACCATGCAGAGCTGTCGCTCGCCGCGCAACTCGACCTCGCGCACCATCAGGCGCTCCAGATCGGCGTCAGCGCCCTGCGGCTTGGTCAGGAGCAGCTTTTGCACCTCCCGGCTGGTCAGGGCAGTTTCAAGCAGGCGCATGAAACGTTCAGGGGCGCTGGCCTGGGCGGCGGGTTCGATCAAGGTGGAAAACATGGGACGCCGGCAAAAGCCGGCCATTGCGGACAGGCGTCGATTTTCCGCCATCCCGCCAACTTGAGCGACATATGCACCCGATGAACCTGCCATAAGAAGGCTTCAGGGGCCACAATCTGGGCCCACAATGCTCGCTGCCCATCATTTCAGGTGCGGCGCAACCTCCTGGAGCCCATGCAAGAACTGGCTTTGCTCTTTGCCCGCAGACTGGCCGAATGGCACAACCGCCATCCCCTGGCCCGACGCGTCACGGCAGATGATGTGCATTCGCTGGGTCTGGTGGCGCTGCCCTTCATGCGCAGCAGCGCCACGCCCTCGGTGGAGCCCGTGCTCTCCACGCTGGACGATGTGGTGAGCCCTGAGGAGCTGGCGGCGGCGCAGCAAGGCTCGCAAGGAGGGGCTGGCGACGAGGCCGTGCCGGACGACCCGACGCTGGCGGTGTTGACAAAGCAATCCGCCAAGCCCCCGGCGCCGGCCGCGGCGCCCCTTGCCGTCCCCGTCGAGGCAGCCCCTTCGCCAGAGGCTGCCGGCGCGGCCGCAGGTCTGCGCCGCTGGCTCGCGCGGCTGCCGTTCCTGAACGGCACCGGGAAATCCACGCCCATGTGGCCGGTCTTCAGCAAGTCCCTGATTCCCGGCATTTCGGCCCGACGGGCGGCGCGCTTTGCCCTGCTCTACGGCTATCGCCAGGCCCCAGACGACGGAACCCTGCCTCGCCGCGTGCTCAGCATTGACGAAAGACTGGCCGCCAAGCCGCGCGGCAAGGGCGGCGCCTGGCCGACAGAAATCTATTTGCTGAGCGCGGCCATCGATGCAGGTTCTGCGCGCACCCGCGTGATCCTGGCGCAAGGCCCGGGGCAGACCGTACACGTGACCGGGCCGCGCTGCCTCGACCCCTTGCGTCTCGGACTGACACTCACCGTGCTGCTGGGACTGCCGGCGCTGGCGGCAAGCCTGTGGTGGTGGCACAGCGCGGAGCCCGCGGCCACGCCGCCGGCACCTGTGAGCGCAGCGGCCAGCGCGGCTGCGTCGATGGCAGCGACAACGGCGTCATCCGCTGCTGCTGCAGTGCCAGTCCCGGCCGCCAGCGCTGCGTCCCAGCCCTTCGCGCAAGCCAGCGCGCCAGCCGAACCCCCAGCCTCGGCCGCCACCGTGGTCGCGCCGGCGATTCCCGCTCCCAGCGCGCCATCCCCTGCAGCGAAGCCGCTCGAATCCGCATCCATTGCACAACCCGGCACACCGGCCAAGGCGGACGGCAAGACCCAGGCCATCCTCTCCGCGTCGGAACAGATCATGTCCGGACAAACCGGGGACAACAGGGCTCAGCCCGACATACGGCCGCACCTGGAGCCGACCGTGCCGCGCCTGGTGCAGCGGAACACCATCAATCCAGCGGCAAACGCCGACGCCGGCAAGAACAAGCCCGACGGCGCCAGCGAGCATGGCAGGAACGGCCCGGCGGCCCCTGCCAAGCCGACGCCACAGGCCGAGCCGCCCAAGGGCGAACGCACGCAGTTCCGCAACCCCAAGTCCGGCGAGGAACCGGGTCAGGTCAGTGTCGAGAACATGAAGCAGGTGGCCCTCGTGGGTCCTCCCATGCCCAGCAAGGACGAAGCGCTGGCCTACCTGCAGCGCATGCAGAACATGGCCGCGCCCTTGATCGGCGCCAAGTCCATGCAAAGCCAGGTCTTCCAGACGCCCGAAGGCTGGCGCGCCGCGATCTGGCCCTTCGGCAGCCGCGAGGAGGCGCAGCTGATCAATGCCACCTTGATTGCGCGCGGCCTCCACACCAAGGCCATTGATTTTTAGCGAAACTCGCGCGGAGCTGCGCAAGTCCTGCCGATCGGAAGATCAGCTGCGGTAGTCGGCGTTGATGCTGACGTAATCGTGGCTGAGGTCGCAAGTCCACACCGTGGTTCGGGCGGCTCCGCGGTGCAGATTGACCCGCACCGTGATCTCGGACTGCTTCATCACGCGCTGGCCGTCTTCCTCGCGATAGTCGGGATGGCGCCCGCCATGGCGCACCACGTGCACGTCGTCGAGGAACAGATCGATCAGGGTCTGGTCCAGATCGCTGATGCCGGCATAGCCCACGGCCGCGAGAATGCGACCGAGGTTGGGATCGCTGGCAAAGAAGGCGGTCTTGACCAGCGGGGAATGCGCAATGGCGTACGCGGCCAGCTGGCATTCGGCTTCGTCCCGTCCGCCCTCGACCACGACGCTGATGAACTTGGTCGCCCCCTCGCCGTCGCGCACGATGGCCTGCGCTAGCGTCTGCGAAACCGAAATGACGGCGTCGCGCAAGGCCTGGCCCTCAGCGGAATGCAAGGACTCGATGCGCGCATGCGCGGCCTTGTGGGTGGCGATCAGCACAAAGGAGTCGTTGGTCGAGGTGTCGCCGTCGATGGTGATGCGGTTGAACGAGGCGTCGGCGGCTTCGCTGACCAGGCTTTGCAGCAGCTCGGGCGCGATGTTGGCGTCGGTGGCCACGAAGCCCAGCATGGTGGCCATGTTGGGGCGGATCATGCCGGCGCCCTTGGAAATGCCGGTCACCGTCACGGTCTGACCCTGGATCTGCACCTGGCGCGAGACGGCCTTGGGCAAGGTGTCGGTGGTCATGATGCCCTGCGCGGCCTCGCCCCAGGCATTGCTGCTGAGCGCGGCAAGCGCGGCCGGCAAGCCGGCGACGATGCGCTCCACCGGCAGGTTCTCCATGATCACGCCGGTGCTGAAAGGCAGCACCTGGTGGCTGCCGATGTTCAGCAACTTGGCCAGCGCCTCGCAGCTCAGGCGCGCGCGCGCCAGACCGTCCTCGCCGGTGCCGGCATTGGCGTTGCCGGTGTTGATCAGCAAGGCGCGTATGCCCTGGTGGCCGGCCAGGTGCTCGCGGCAGATCTGCACCGGCGCGGCGCAAAAGCGGTTCTTGGTGAACACGCCCGCCACCGAGCTGCCTTCGTCGAGCACCAGCACGCAAAGATCACGGCGATCGACCTTGCGTATGCCGGCCATCGTCACGCCCCATCGGGCGCCAGGCACGGGATGCAGGGAGACAGGATCGGGAGCGGACAGGTGGACAGGCATGGCGGACTCGCAGATAGAAAGTGACGAAAAGGCGTCAGCCAGCATTGTAGGCAGCGCGCCGGCACGGATGCGTGCCGGATGCGTGCTTCAGGACGCGCAAATCCCGTAGGCGGGCAGCAGCTCGTGCAGCACATAGAGCCGTTGGAATTGCACGGCGTCGTGGAACATCTTCCAGTTCGAGCCCAGAAAGCCCGGCGTGAAGCTGTACTGCACGCCGGCCTCGTCCAGCGGATCCTGGTTGAGCGCGTCCATCTTCCAGGATCCCGGGCCCTGCTCCACGTAGCTGAGCGAGGTCGGACCGAACGAGAATGCCCCGTCCGCAATCGCCTGGAGCCACACCTGGTGACGGCGCTCGCCTTCGATGTAGAGCGTCGTGCGCAGCATCGTGTCCAGGGTTTGAGCGTCGCCAGCAGGCAAGGCGACCTCCGCGAGATCAGGATCGCCCGCCACAAAACGTCGCACGACATTGAACGCGGCGTGCGCGGCCTTCAGATAGTCGGTTGGGTTGTCGCGCGCGACCACCTCACCGTTCTCGCGGGTGAACGACCACTTGAGAAACGGCAGATCGGGCAAGGTCAGCGCGCCGGCGTGGCCGACCGGCAGGAAATTGGCAATGTGCCGCTCGAACGCTTCCTTGACGCCGGTGAGGGCGCCATAAACCACATCCTTGCAATAGCTGGGGTCGGGATCAACGGCATAGGTCTTCACCTTGTTGATGTCGCAGACGGCGCCAATGAATTGCTGGTGGGCCCAGGTGTCGACGAAGGTATGCAGCGCGATGCCCAGGCGGTGCAAGCCGAAGTGCAGATGCTTGCGCTCCACGCAGTCTCGCATCATGTCGCGGGCGATCCGGCTGCCCGGCTTGCACATCAGGCGGTAGTAGAACGCATCGTCCGGCGAGGCGCCCGGCGGCGGCGCCTCATTGCCGGGCATGAAATGAAACGGCACCCACACCAGCCGATTGTCTGCCTTGTCGGCGTTGAGCGCGATGTTGATCGTCTTGTGCGACGAGGTCACGCGCACATAGCGCTCGCCGGTCGTGAACTCGAGGGCGCCGTCCTGGGTCGCATCGTCGACGTACTGCGAGGCATGCGCCACGACACTGGCATCGTCATGACCCAGCCCGGCCAGGCGGGACACCACATAGGTGACAGCATGGTGGAAGTCGATCTGCATCGGAATCCTCGTGGCTCACAAAGATTGGGCGAGTATCGCCCCGATGCACACATTTGAGCGTTAGCCCAAAGAGGCTTCCAAAAGAAAACGGCTCCCGAAGGAGCCGCCGTCTGATCCAGGACCGGTCAGGCCAGCTTGCCGTGGCAGGCCTTGTATTTCTTGCCGCTGCCGCAAGGGCAGGGATCGTTGCGTCCCACATGGCCGAACTGGGTGGCGGGGTCGACCTCCTGCGAGACCGAACCGTCTTCGTTCGGATGCGTGTAGGTGACGTTGGCCACGGCATCGACGCGCTGCTCGATGGCTTCGGCGGCCTGATTGGCCTCTTCCTGCGACTGGATGCGCACGTTCATCAAGGTGCGCGTGACCTCCAGCTTGACCTGGTCGAGCAGTTGCGAGAACAGCTCGAAGGCCTCGCGCTTGTACTCCTGCTTGGGGTTCTTCTGGGCGTAACCACGCAGGTGGATGCCCTGGCGCAGATAGTCCAGCGCCGCCAGGTGCTCGCGCCAATGCTGGTCGATCGACTGCAGCAGGATCATGCGCATGAAGGGCGTGAACTGGTCCAGGCCGACCTGCGCCACCTTGGCTTCGAAGGCGGCGTGGGCGGCGGCCACGACCTTCTCGACCACGTCCTCGTCGCTGATCGAATCGCTCTTGGCAACTTCGGCCGCCAGTTGCAGTTGCAGCTGCCATTCGTCCTGCAGCACGCGTTCCAGGCTCGGCAGGTCCCACTGCTCCTCGACGCTTTGCTCGGGCACAAAGGCATGCACCACGTCGCCCATGGCGCTGGCGCGCAGGTGCGCGATCTGGGCGGCGAGCTGCTCGGCCTCAAGGATGTCGTTGCGCTGCTGGTAGATCACCTTGCGCTGATCGTTCGAGACGTCGTCATACTCGAGCAGCTGCTTGCGCACGTCGAAGTTGCGGGCCTCGACCTTGCGCTGCGCACCCTCGATGGAACGGGTCACGATGCCGGCCTCGATGGCTTCGCCTTCGGGCATCTTCAGGCGCTCCATGATGGCGCGCACGCGGTCGCCGGCAAAAATGCGCATCAGCGGGTCGTCCAGCGACAGGTAGAAGCGCGAGGAGCCCGGATCGCCCTGGCGGCCCGAGCGGCCGCGCAGCTGGTTGTCGATGCGGCGGCTTTCATGGCGCTCGGTGGCGATGATGCGCAGGCCGCCTTCGCGCTTGACCTTCTCGTGCAGGCTCTGCCATTCGTCCTTGAGCGTCTGGATGCGCGCGGCCTTGTCGACCTCCGCAATGCTGGCGTCCTCCTCCAGCAACTGCACCTGCTTCTCGACGTTGCCGCCCAGCACGATGTCGGTGCCGCGGCCGGCCATGTTGGTGGCGATGGTGATCACGCCCGGGCGCCCGGCCTGCGCGACGATCTCGGCTTCCTTGGCGTGCTGCTTGGCGTTGAGCACCTGGTGCGGCAGCTTGGCCTTGGTCAGCAGCACCGAGATCAGCTCGGAGTTCTCGATCGAGGTCGTGCCCACCAGCACTGGCTGGCCGCGTTCGTGGCACTCGCGGATGTCCACGATGACGGCGTCGAACTTCTCCTTGGCCGACTTGTAGACCAGGTCGAGCTCGTCGCGGCGCACGGTCGGACGGTTGGGCGGGATCACCACGGTTTCCAGGCCGTAGATTTCCTGGAACTCGTAGGCCTCGGTGTCGGCCGTGCCGGTCATGCCCGAGAGCTTGCCGTACATGCGGAAGTAGTTCTGGAAGGTGATCGAGGCCAGCGTCTGGTTCTCGCTCTGGATCTGCACGCCTTCCTTGGCCTCGACGGCCTGGTGCAGGCCGTCGCTCCAGCGCCGGCCCGTCATCAGGCGGCCGGTGAACTCGTCGACGATGATGACTTCGCCGTTCTGCACCACGTAGTTCTGGTCGCGGTGGTACACATGGTGCGCGCGCAGGGCCGCGTACACATGGTGCATCAGCGTGATGTTGGCGGCGTCGTAGAGGCTGGCGCCCTCGGGCAGCAAGCCGGCCTCGGTCAGGAGGCGCTCGGCGTTCTCGTGGCCGTCTTCGGTCAGGTAGATCTGGTGCGACTTCTCGTCGACCGTGAAGTCGCCCGGCTCGATCACGCCTTCGCCGGTGCGCGGATCCAGCTCGCCGATCTGCTTCTTGAGCTTGGGCGCCACGGCATTGATGGACAGGTACAGATCGGTGTGATCCTCGGCCTGTCCGGAGATGATCAGCGGCGTGCGCGCCTCGTCGATCAGGATGGAGTCCACCTCGTCGACGATGGCGTAGGCCAGGCCGCGCTGCACGCGGTCGCGCACATCGTGCACCATGTTGTCGCGCAGGTAGTCGAAGCCGTATTCATTGTTGGTGCCGTAGGTGACGTCGGCCGCGTAGGCCGCCTGCTTGTCCTCGCGGGACATCTGCGGCAGGTTGATGCCCACGCTCAGCCCCAGGAAGTTGTAGAGCTTGGCCATCCACTCGGCGTCGCGCTTGGCCAGGTAGTCGTTCACGGTCACCACGTGCACGCCTTTGCCGGTCAGCGCATTCAGGTAGACGGGCAAGGTGGCCATCAGCGTCTTGCCTTCGCCGGTGCGCATTTCCGCGACCTTGCCGGCATTCAGCACCATGCCGCCGATCAGCTGCACGTCGAAATGGCGCATCTTCAGCACGCGCTTGCCGCCTTCACGCACCGCCGCAAAGGCCTCAGGCAGGATGGCGTCCAGGCTTTCGCCCTTGGCGACGCGCTGCTTGAACTCTTCCGTCTTGGCCTTCAGGGCTGCATCGTCCAGCTGTTCAAATTGCGGCTCCAACGCATTGATCTGCTGCACGACGCGGCGGTATTGCTTGAGCAGCCGGTCATTGCGGCTACCGAAAATCTGGGTAAGAAGCTTGGGCAACATGCGGCGTTGGGTCTTTGAACAGGAGACAGCCCGGATACCGGAACCGGATACCGGCGCAGGGCCCCGAGCGTCTTGTCGTGATTGATTGAATAGGGTGTCCAGGTCAGCCGATCCGGTTCGGGCCAGCCCCCTGAAATTGAACCGCGGGAGTTTAGCATTCGACTGCGACACTACACTTGAGGCATGCGCAGGCGATTTCAACCAGGGCACGCTCCCCATTCGCAGCACTCGGTGCCGGACCTCCTGCCCGTCGCCGATGCGCTTTCTGCACACGAAGGCCTGGCGCGGCTGGGCGCCCTGATGCGAGCCTCCAATTTGCGCATGGCCATCGTGGCGCCGGCACTGCCAGGCGCCATGACGCGCTTTGTCAAGCCCGGCCCCATCGACGAGGAAGCCTGGAGCCTGCTGGCCGCCAATGCCGCCGTCGCCGCCAAATTGAGACAGCTGCAGCCCCGCCTCGAAGCCATGATCCAGGCCCAGGGCCTGAGCCCAAGCCGCATCCGCATCAAGATTCAGCAAGGCTGAAGCCGCTCCATGCGCAGACGTCCTCAGAGCGCTTTGCCCCGGCGACGTGAAAAAGGCACAAAACCTTTGATTGCTGCAAGCAAATAACGGCCATATGCCAAATCCCCCTCACTCGGAGGGTTTTACAGGGAGTGGGCGTCAGGTACAAACGCGGCATTCCATATCGCACAACATCTGCGGCGTTATCAAATCATGAAATTCATCAAATCCATTCTGGCCCTGTCGGCTGCCGCCCTGGCAGGATTCTCCGGCCTCGGTTTCGCGCAGACCGTCGCCAATGCCTCGTTCAACGCCAATTCGACCCCCGACGGCAGCATCACCGACTGGACGATCAACAGCGGCAGCTTCGGCGCCCTGACCGCGGCCCAGTGGAACGCCCAGCAAGGCAAGGCGGACCTGCTGTCGAGCAGCCCCGGCAATCCTGGCGGCAACGTCCTGGGCACCTGGTACGTCAGCCAGCAAAACGATGTCATCTCGCAGAACATCTCCGGACTGACCGTCGGCAAGAGCTACACGGTGTCGTTCTACGAAGCCGCTGACAACCGCTCCACCAGCACCTACACGCCCGGCAGCATGTACTGGAACGTGTCGCTGGGCAGCAGTTCGGCCAACAGCACGGCCATCGCCACGCCCGGCGCCAGCGCCGCCAGCGGCTGGACGCAGGTCAGCCTGAACTTCGTGGCCAGTAGCGCCACCGAAGCCTTGACCTTTGCCGCCAAGTCGACCAGCGCCGTGGCGCCCGAGCCCCTGCTCCTGCTGGACGGCGTGAGCCTGGCCCAGGCCGTTCCCGAGCCCTCGACCTCGGCGATGATGCTGGCCGGCGTCGCCATCGTCGGCTCCCTGGTGCGCCGCCGCCAGGCCCGCCAAGGCTGAAAGCCCTCGGTCGAGGGCCTTCAGCCCGCCGCTCCAAGAAGCGCCGCCCGCCCCGGGGCCGGGCGCTTTTTTTCATGATGCCGGCCTTGCGCGAACCTCCATGCTGAATCAATTCCTGGCCGTCGCGAACCAGCTCGGCGTCAACTTCGAACGGCTCGGCGTCATGCTGCCGATCCTGGCGCTGGTGTTCGTCCCGCTCGAAAGGCTTTGGCCGAAGCAGCGGCAACAGGTGCTGCGCCCCGACATCCTGACCGACCTGGCCTATTACTTCGTCGGCGGCACCTTGACCGCCTTGCTGCTGATGCTGGCCGGTGCACTGCTTGTGCGCGCCATGCAAGGCTGGATCCCCGCGGCCTGGTTGCAATGGGTCGCCGCCCAGCCGTGGTGGCTGCTGATGCCGGCCTCGCTGGTGGTGGGCGACCTGGCCTATTACTGGGCCCACCGCTGGTCCCACCAGATGCCGTGGCTGTGGCAGTTCCACGCCATCCATCACAGCGCCGAGCGCATGGACTGGCTGGTCAACACCCGCACCCATCCGGTGGATGCTGTCTACACCCGCTGCATCGTGTTGATTCCCAGCTATCTGCTGGGCTTGGCGCAAGGCGGCATCGACAGTGCCAACGGCATGATGATCGCCGTCGCGCTGTTCAACCGCGCCTGGACCAGCTTCGTGCACGCCAACGTGCGCTGGCGCCTTCGAGGGCTGGACGGGCTGATCAGCACCCCGGCATTCCACCATTGGCACCACGCCAACGACGGCGCCGCCTACGTGAACAAGAACTACGCGGCGCTGCTGCCCGTGTGGGACCTGCTGTTTGGCAGCTTTCATCTGCCCAAGGCCTTTCCCCAGCGATACGGCATCTCGCAGGCCGTATCGCCGGGCTTCCTGCGCCAGCTGCTCAGGCCGCTCCCGCGCCCTCGCGGGCGCTGAACTGCGCCGTCAGGCCTGGGCTTTGTGCAAGTCGAAACGATCCAGGTTCATCACCTTGATCCAGGCCGCGACGAAATCCCGCACCAACTTGGCCCGGCCATCATCCTGCGCATAGACCTCGGCCAGCGCGCGCAGTTGCGAATTGGAGCCGAACACCAGATCGACGCGCGTGGCGGTCCACTTGGGCGCGCCGGTCTTGCGGTCGCGCCCTTCGAATCGCTGCGCGTCATTTGACAAGGGACGCCAGACCGTGCCTATGTCCAGCAGATTGACAAAAAAGTCATTGCTGAGCTGCCCGACGCGTTGGGTGAACACGCCGTCCGTCGACCCGCCGGCATTGACCCCGAGCACGCGCAATCCGCCAACCAGCGCGGTCATCTCGGGAGCGCTGAGCGTCAGCAGTTGCGCCTTGTCGATCAGCAACTCCTCGGCCGCCACACGATAGGCCTGCTTCTGGAAATTGCGAAAACCATCGGCCTGCGGCTCCAGCGGCGCAAAGGACTCGGCATCGGTCTGCACTGCGCTGGCATCCATGCGGCCCGGCGCAAATGCCACTCCGACGGCCTGGCCCGCAGCCTGGGCCGCGGCTTCGACGGCGGCCGATCCCGCCAGCACGATCAGGTCGGCCAGCGAGATTTTCTTGCCGCCCGCGGCCGCGGCGTTGAAGCGCTGCTGGATGCCGTTCAGCACTTCCAGCACCTTGCCGAGCTGGTCGGGCTGGTTGACGGCCCAATCCTTCTGCGGCGCCAATCGGACGCGCGCGCCATTGGCGCCGCCGCGCTTGTCGGAACCGCGATAGCTCGATGCCGAGGCCCAGGCCGTGGACACCAGCTCGGCGATGGTCAGGCCCGATGCCAGCACCTGTGCCTTCAGCGCAGCCATGTCGATCGCGTCGACCAGCGGATGGTCCACGGCGGGGATGGGATCCTGCCAGATCAAGTCTTCGGCCGGCACTTCAGGGCCGATGTAGCGACCCTTTGGACCCATGTCGCGGTGCGTCAGCTTGAACCAGGCGCGCGCAAAGGCCTCGGCGAAGGCGGCCGGATCCTGGTGGAAGCGGCGTGCAATCGGCTCGTAGATCGGGTCAAAACGCAAGGAGAGGTCGGCCGTGGTCATCATCGGGGGATGCTTCTGGCGCGGATCGTGCGCGTCCGGAATCATGTGTTCGGGCCTGCAGTTCTTGGCGACCCACTGGTGCGCGCCCGCCGGGCTCCTGGTGAGTTCCCACTCGTAGCCGAACAGCATGTCGAAATAGCCGTTGTCCCAGGTGGTCGGATTCGGTTTCCAGGCGCCCTCGATGCCGCTGGTGGTGGCGTCGACGCCCTTGCCGCTGCCGAAGGCATTGATCCAGCCCAGGCCTTGGGCCTCGATCGGCGCGGCCTCGGGCTCGGGGCCGACCAGCTTGGGGCTGCCGGCGCCATGCGCCTTGCCAAAGGTGTGGCCGCCGGCCACCAGAGCCACGGTTTCTTCGTCGTTCATGGCCATGCGGGCAAAGGTCTCGCGCACGTCGCGGCCCGAAGCCACCGGGTCGGGACGGCCATCCGGCCCCTCCGGATTGACGTAGATCAAGCCCATCTGCACGGCAGCGAGCGGATTGTCGAGCTCGCGCTGGCCCGAGTAGCGGCTGTTCGGCTTGTCGCTGGTGGCCAGCCATTCCTTCTCGGCCCCCCAGTAAACGTCTTCTTCAGGCTGATAGATGTCGACGCGGCCGCCGCCGAAACCGAAGGTCTTGAAGCCCATGGATTCCAGGGCCACGTTGCCGGCCAGGATCATCAGGTCGGCCCAGGAGATCTTGTTACCGTATTTCTGCTTGATCGGCCACAGCAGGCGGCGGGCCTTGTCGAGGTTGCCGTTGTCGGGCCAGCTGTTGATCGGAGCAAAGCGCTGGTTGCCTGCGCCCGCGCCGCCGCGGCCGTCCGCGGTCCGGTAGGTGCCGGCACTGTGCCAGGCCATGCGGATGAACAGGCCGCCGTAGTGCCCCCAGTCGGCCGGCCACCAGTCCTGCGAATCGGTCATCAGCGCGTTCAGGTCCTGCTTGAGGGCCTTGTAGTCGAGTTGCCCGAAGGCTTGCGCGTAGTCAAAACCGGCGTCCATGGGATTGGAGGCTGGTGCATGCTGATGCAGGATGGCCAGGTTGAGCTGCCTGGGCCACCAATCGCGGTTGGACCGCGCACTGGCCGTGGCCGTGTTGCCGCCCTGGTGGAAAGGACATTGGGATTCGTTGCTCATGCGTCGCTCCTTCTGAAGGATGTTGGGGTGCTGGACTGCTTTAATTAGTATCTGTAAATCAAAAAGCTGCATCCAATTGATTTGCACAATGATGGCAATCGACGGCGCCAATGGTGTCGGTTGAACATGAAATGTTCGCGCCAAGGGCGTAGCCTGCCATGCGATGGATCAATGGCCACGGGCTGCGGCATAGCGGCGTCATGCAATGGAACGATGCCGACAAAAAAGCCCTTGCTCTTTTCAGAGGCAAGGGCTTGCGACGCCTGATGCTTTTGAGTCTGTGCTTGGGTGCGACCTGCGGGACGCCAAGGACATTCACAGCGCCGCTGCTATCTCGACTCGTTCAAGGCCCTGTCCATCTCCATCTGCTTCAGGTTCGGCTCGTTCGGGTTAACCAGCAGGTCGCGCACCGTCGGCAGCGAGGCCGGCGTGGCGGGCAGCAGCGCGGGCTTGGGCATGCTGACGGTGGTCACGCGGTCTGGCGCCAGGGTGTCCTCGGTGCTGCCGCGCGGGCATTTCTCGGTCGAGTAGCTGATGCCGCCATTCGAGCGGCATTTATGGACCGTCGCGTTGCCGGCACTTGAACCCAGCTGCGGCAGCGCCGTGTGCGACGTCGCGTCCCATTTCGCGCGCCATGTACTCAGCAAGCCGGGGTCTCCCACCACCATCGCGACCAATGCGAGAACCACCAGCGCCAGCAGAGTCCAGAATCGATTCATCATGGTTGTCCCTCAGTCCTGAAACACCGCGCGCGCGGCGAGCTGGCGAGTGCGCAGCGGCAGGGTGCCGACGAGGTCCAGGATCTGGATCGTGTGCTCGCAGTCGGGGCGGGCGTTGCGGCCGCGTGCCTTGACCATCAGCCCGTCGATGACCTCGGGGGCGCGCTCCCCCAGCTGATGCCGGATCACCTCGGTTTCGACAGCGGTCACGGGCCGGACCGCTTGCGCATCGACCACCTGCGTGGCCTCGACGATCCAACTCGCTTCGCGTTCCGAGATCTCCGCAGGCAGACCACGCCGCCCGGCCGCCTGACCGGTTAGCAGATACAGGCACTGCGCCGGACTCCCCATGCGCGCGGCTGCCAGCTGGTCGCGCCAGATCGGCAGATACCGAACGCGCTGCTCGGCATCGGTCTCCTGCAACAGGCGCGGCAACAGGTCGGCGAATACGCCCTGCCCTTCCGCCAGCACAGTGGCATCGTCCGCCGCGGGGTCCGCACTGGCTGCAACCATGCGCGCCGAGGCCGCATCCACCGCGCCCGGATAGTGGAGTTCAAGCGCATACCAGGCCGGATTGCCACGCAAGAGCTCGGCCAGCTCGGCGGCGGTGCGGTGCGCCCTGTCCTCCGGAAGGTGGATCTCCAGGCCCGCCGACGGCGGATCGACGACTTCGTCACGCGCCCATTGGTCCGGGCCGGCGCTGTAGCGGCCGCTCGGCGGCATGGTCAAGATCCGGCGGAGCAGCGAGGTCGGCGCACCCACGGCGCCAAACGCCTGGGCGAGCGACTGGTCGGCCGTCGGCCGGGTCAGCCAGCTCAGCATGCCCGGCGCGATGCGCTTCAGTCCCAGGGACGCGCCCGGCATCAACTGCCTGTGCGCGCCAGCGACGAAGATCAATGCGCAGGGCCCGTCGCAAGCGCCGACCGCCCGGGTCAACCAGCCTTGCGAATGCACGAGCTCGGCGATGCGGCGCGCCTCGCCGAGCCGACCGTCCAAGGATTCGATCTCCAGCGTCCTGGCCTGCGGCGCCTGCGCTGCAAGCGCAAGAAACGCCCGACTGTCGCCCATGCCGATGGCACCGCTCATGCGCAACCGTCGTCCGTCAGGCGACGCGCTCAAACCGGCATGGCCCATCGGGTCGCTGCCCCTGATCAGGGCCAGGTAGCTGCCCAGCCGTGGAGCAAAGTCGAACAGCGTCGAACCCAGCGCCACGGCGACCAAGGCGCCGACCAGCACCTGCACCGCAAGCCCCACGCGCGGATCGACGCCGACGTGCGCATGTAGCGCGCGCCAGGTCCCGATCGCCCCCCAGCCCAGCGTCGCGAGGGCCAGAGGCCACAACACGACCAGCAGCGTGCTCCACAGCCGCAGATCCTCGCCGTCGACGTTGACGCGCAGGCTGAGCCAGACCAGCGCCGCCAGCATGGGCGCGGGCAGCAGCAGCGTGTTGACAAAGAGACTGGGCGCCACGCCGAGCTCACCGCGCCAATGGCAGCGCAGGTAATCGAGCAGGTTCTTGGGCGCGGGCGCCGCGCCGCCGACGCGCGGCACGACGACAACCAAGGTACCGGCCAGCTTGTCGTGCACGGCCTGGCCCTTGGGATCCAGCGCAGCCCAATGCAGTCCGGCGCCCAGCGGCACGGCAGAGGCCAGCAAGCCGACCCATCGAACCAAGCATTGGCCCAGGCCCAGCGGTCCGCCCGTGCCGGCATCGACCACGCGCGAGGCGAACACCATCTTGCCCGGTGTCGCGCCAGCGATCTTCCAGCACCCAACCACCAGCAGGCTGGCCACCATCCATGCCAGCGCCTTGCCTGCGATGGGCGACAGCGCATCGGCCATCGAAGAGCTTGCAAACAACCATTCGCTGACCAGCAGGATCAGCAGCCACAACGCAAGGTCGACAGCAGATGCCAACACTCTCAGGTGCCAGGCGGCGACATTCGAGTTCTTCACGCCTGCAGCGGCGGCGCGGGTTTCCAAAACTGAATTCATAAAAAGAGGACGCAGGTTTCACTCGGTAGGAAGTCGCGCCCGAGTGGACCGCAGCATGCACCCGCGGTCAACCCACCCAAGGGGGGATTGCCCGTACGCGCGTGCATCCATGCCCCAGTTCCAGGTACGACAGACTCAAAAGGGCCGCAAGCCCGCATGCCTGCCCATTCGGCAAGATGCTACGCCATGCGCAAGAAAAAAAGCCCTTGTTCTCCAGGGAATCAAGGATTGCGAAGCGTCCTGGGACGCCGTGATTTTGGAATTTGGTGCGACTAGCCAAGTCTGCCACGGCGGGCGGGCTTCGTCTGCCGAAAAGGGCCTTTGTATGGTGTCCGCACCCGGCAACTGCGCGGACTTACCGCACGGCTATTTTCGGATGCTTGGTGCCGTGTCGGTCACAAGCTTGATTACATCCTTCGCGAACTCCAGACCAGGAAGCGAAATATCGGCGCTGTCGCCCGGTTTGCCATCCTTTTCTCCGTCCGCGCTACTGTCCAAACCTTGCGGCTTCAGCGACAAGACGGCGCGGGCAATGGAAATCGTGATGACGGCAATTGCAATGACCAAAACCCAAATGACAGCAACTGTTGTTGAGGCAATCGCCTTGACACTGGTGGAGAGTAGTTCATTCAGAGATGCCTCAGCGCTTGATGCAGCAGCCTTGGGAGGGGTGGTTGATTCGGCTTTGGCCTTGCCCCCGTCGCTTTTTGGCTGGTGCCCCGGCGCTGACGCAGCAGGGGCTGTACTTGCTGGCGCATCGGGGACGCTATCTGGGTTGACGGTATTGGCCAGTACCGTCAGAAGTACCGTCAGAAATACCGTGATGTCATAAGACGACATGCTACGCCATGCGCAAGAAAAAAGCCCTTGTTCACTGGGGAATCAAGGGCTTGCGATGCGTCCTGAGACGCTGTGATTTGAGAATTTGGTGCGGCTATCTGACTCGAATTTGCTTCGTAAGCTATTGATTCAACATAAAAAATCAATCAACAACATAGACAAGTACCCGCAAAAATACCCGCAAAACCGAGGCTATACCGCCCTTACTGACCAGATTTTGGCGTAGCAAACAAAGGACGACACGGGCGAATGGCTGCGCTGTTTGTCAGTCACAATGCGACCACCATGGCAAAAAGCGAACAACTCAAGGCACTGCTGCGCTCGTACGCCGAAGACGACGAGCCGCAGTTCTACGCCATTGCTATGCAGATGGCTGCACACGAGGCTCGCCAAGGCCATGGGAAATTGGCCGAGGAGCTTAAGGGGCTGATTGATTCAGCCAAGACGCGCCGCAGCGGTGCGCACGCTTCAGCGGTCGTGCCACTAGCCCGGCCGAAGGGCGAACTCGCTGGCCTGCTTACCGTCTCCTATCCTTCAAAGCTGCTCGCGGACATGGTGCTATCCCCCACAGTCGAGGCTCCCTTGAATCGCGTGTTGAAGGAGCAGCGACACCTCGTGAAGCTCCGCAGCCATGGCCTGTATCCGCGGCGCAAGCTGCTACTAGTTGGTCCATCCGGCACTGGCAAGACATTGACTGCGGCGGCGCTCGCAGGAGAACTGCGCATTCCATTGTTCGTCGTACGCCTGGATGCCTTGATCACGAAATTCATGGGCGAGACCGCAGCGAAACTGCGTCAAGTCTTTGACGCAGTGAGTGCGACGCGTGGGGTCTATTTTTTCGACGAATTCGACGCAATCGGCAGCCAACGAGGCCTGTCGAATGACGTTGGCGAAATTCGACGGATCCTGAACAGCTTTCTACTGATGATCGAGCAGGATGACTCGGACAGTGTGGTGGTCGCCGCGACCAATCATCCTGAGATCCTGGACGAGGCTTTGTTCCGACGCTTCGATGACGTGATTGAGTACCACGCCCCCTCCGAGGAGGAGATTGAGGCTCTGCTGAAATTACGACTGTCTGGCTTCTTATCAAGCACCATATCGCTGCGGAAACTGGTTGATGCCGCACAGGGACTCAGTCACGCGCAGATTTCCAATGCTATCGACGACGCGGTCAAGGAAGCAGTCATGCATGACCGAGAGACCGTTCAATTGGATACGTTGCAGTCGCTCCTTGAGCACAGGCAAACAGTCCGTCGTCGGGCATCCATGAAAACGACCTAGAACCGCCACCCCTGACATTCACTGCATGGCCACTCAGGATCAAGACCGTCGTCGCCGCCATCTCTTCCCCACTGGCACAAAAGCAGCACACGATTACACCGCTCGTACCGGCGGCGATGGAAGCAAAACTCGGGTTCCAGCTCAACCTCGCGAGGCTCATGCGGCTAAGCTTCGAGCGCAGTTTGCTGCCATTGCGCTGGCACAACAAACCCAGATCGGCCAGCAACGCGCCGCTGGCATGCAAAGTGCAATTGGCCTTCAGGTGGAGTTCACTAGCCCCCAAGAGGTCGAACTGGCGGCAGAGAGCCTCGCCCGCGACAAGCAGGGTATCGAGCTTCTCAACATTAGACAGCGCGGCACACAAACGCTTGCTACCGTGTTCGTGCCGGAAGGCAAGCTCGATCACTTCGATCGCCTGCTCAACGACTACGCCTCCTTTCGCAAGCAAACCAACGGCGTCACCCCGCAGGACCATCAAAAACTGATCGACGCGATTGAGTGCGTGAGCGTGGCAGCGTTCGATGCGCTTTGGACCGATGCACCCACTGCATTGCCTGTCAGTGAAGACGAAGGCATCTGGTGGGAGGTTTGGTTACCTGCGCGCAAACCCCATGACCAGCACCTGGCCGAATTTCGCCGAATCGCGGACCTGGCAGGATTCACCGTGAGTGAGAAGACTCTGATCTTCCCCGAACGTGTTGTCGCGCAGTTGCATGGCACGAAACTGCAATGGCTAGCTGCTCCACTGCTATTCGGCATGCTGGCCGAATTGCGACGAGCCAAGACCACCGCGGCATTCTTCGCGTCACAGCCGCGCGAGCAGCAAGTAGCGTGGACCGCAAACCTGCAGCAGCGCCTGCGCCCTGCCCCGAATGGTCATCACTATGTGACCCTCCTCGACACCGGCGTGAATCACGGTCACCCGCTACTCGCACCATTCGTGCAGACTGCGGACTTGCACACCGTCCAGCCGGCCTGGGGTGTGCATGATGGGAATGGCCACGGCACTGAGCTGGCAGGCTTGGCCCTGCTAGGCGAACTGACCGGACCGCTTGAGGGGCAGATGGAATTGCGTGTCACGCATAGATTAGAGTCGGTGAAGGTCTTGCGAGACGAAGGTGACAACCAGGGAGAGTCATTCGGCGCGATCACGGCGGAAGCGGTTGCCCGCGTGGAGATTGCCGCGCCGGATCGTCAGCGAGTCTTCTCCATGGCTGTAACCTCGACAGACGGCCGCGATCGCGGTCGCCCGTCGTCGTGGTCGGCTCAGATTGATCGCCTGGCCAGCGAGTACACCAGCGGAGGGGACCAGCAGCGGCTTTTCGTCTTGAGCGCCGGCAATACGATGGACGCCCAAGACTGGCGACTGCACCCAGATCACCTGGCCGTAAGCGGCATCCATGATCCCGGCCAAGCGTGGAATGCACTTACGATTGGAGCATTCACGGAGATGACGACGATTGAGGCGGCTGATCTGCCTCATTGCTCGGCCATTGCCGCAGCTGGAGCTCTTAGCCCATACACGTCCACGTCGGTCGCTTGGCAAGATGACTGGCCCTTCAAACCCGACGTCGTCATGGAAGGCGGAAACGTCGGTCTCGACAGCCGAATGGGACTGGCGACAAGGCTGCCGAGCCTTTCGCTGCTGACCACCAGCCACCTGCCGCACGAGGATCTCTTCGCCTGCAGCTGGGCTACCAGCGCTGCGTCGGCCCTTGCTGCGGGGATGACGATGAAGATCAGCACAGCCTATCCGGAATTCTGGCCTGAGACCACTCGAGCCCTGATGGTGCATTCCGCACGATGGACGCCAGCAATGCTTCAGGCCTATCTACCCAGTGGCCGCGGAAAGGGCAATGCCCTGCGCAATATCTTGCGTCATTGCGGCTACGGAGTTCCGAACCTTGAACGCGCTCTATACAGCGCGTCAAATTCTCTCACCTTGATCGTACAGGACGAGCTGCAGCCCTATAAAAAGACGCCAGAAGGGATCAAGACCAACGAGATGCACATGCACGATCTGCCGTGGCCAAGAGAGATGCTGATGGTTCTGGGTGAGGTCGAGGTCACGCTACGCGTCACCCTTTCATATTTCATCGAACCGAATCCCGGCGATCGAGCTGGGTTGGACAAATACGCGTACCAGTCGCACGGCCTTCGCTTCGCCGTAAAGCGCCCGCTTGAGGATAACTCCACATTTGCGAGGCGCATCAACGCAGCAATCGACGCGAGCGAGAAGCGAGCTACGCCGCCAACAGATGAAGACTGGCTGATTGGCGAGAGGCTGAGGACGCGCGGCTCGCTGGTCAGCGACAGCTGGACAGGCACAGCAGCCGATCTCGCCTCGCGTGGCCAGTTGGCGGTGTTCCCAATCAATGGCTGGTGGCGCACACGCCCTAGCTACCTCTTCAACGTGGAGACGCACTGGGACATGGAGCTCCGCGTCAAAAGCGGCGTCGCATAGCACCTGCATGACGTCAATGACTGGTTTTGCCGCCCTCGTCGGCATTGGCTTGCCTTGGTCCCCAGTGAGAACCACTCGACGGAGCGCTTGGGATAGGAGTGCTGACATGCCGCTGTTGCGGCCGACATCTGTACGAGCGTCACGGTCTAAGGCCGGTTACTCTGAGAACACTTGCCGGTGTCCAAAGTGACCCACCTCGGAAGCCGGCGGCTCACGCAGCCGCCGGCGCTCCTCCTTTGGCCCGGACTTGTCCAGCCGCTGCCGCTATTAACTCGCCGACATGCGGTTTGTTCTCTGCACGCCAAAATTCAAGGGCTGCCGGCACGTCACACCACAGATGCCGACCTCGCCCACCATCTGGACCCTCGCGAGTGAGCCAGCTAGACCACCTTCCACGCGAAGAATAGGCGTAAATTGTGTGAAGGCTGGCTGGGATCACGTCAATGACGCAGTCTAGAGGCACGAGGTGCGCGGTCATGATTGACCACCCATTGCTGCAGCTTCTCGGCGAACCTGCTGAGCCACCTTGGTTGGTCGACCGGCCTTTCGCTTAGTCGTAAGTGCGCGACGCTGTTGCTCCAGCAGCCAGTCCAGAACCGTCGACTCAAGCCAGAGGGCGCCGCGTGCGCCATCAATCATGATTGGAGGCGGCAATCGATGAGGTGCGCGGCTCAGATCAGCCTGAATTGACTGGGGCACTTTGCCCAGCACTGGTGCCAAGCCATGCGAATCAAGAGTTTTCAACGCCGCAGATGCGGCGGCATGTTGCTTCACGCGACGAGCGTGAGCGGTTTGGATCGAAGTAGTCGAAGCAGGCACAGCCAGCCCCCTGAAAAGGTGGTTGGCTGATCACCGAAATCCTCGCTGCTGTGTGCAACGCTTCGGCCTGCGGCTAGGTGACCCGCCTCAGGCTTTTGCCCTTGGCTGCCAATTGTGTTGGCTGGGATCCCAGTTGAGCTGAGACCACGCGGCTCAGTCTTGACAAACCTCCGCGCGTCGGCTGGCCTACACCTACATTCATCAGGCCCCTCATGACAAACCCCGATGGTCTGCGTCAGCGTTGAGGCGCCCTTTTAGGCTGTGTCCAACGCGACCATGATATCAAGGCTGTACTGGCCGATGCAAGTGTGGCCCAAACGCATCTGTCGCTTTCCTAATATTGATGCACCTTGGGCCAATTTTGGGCCATCTCGTTGGCCCAAATTAGGAAAGTACAAGCAAGAAAAAGAAAACGGGATCAAGCGTAAGCACTTGATCCCGTTCATTTATTTGGTGCCGGCTATCGGATTCGAACTGATGACCTACCGCTTACAAGGCGGTTGCTCTACCAACTGAGCTAAGCCGGCGTTGCGGCCCGCTTGAACTGCGCTCAAGAGGACTCGACAAAGAGGTGGAATTCTACGGTGAATTCGCAGCGCTTCCAGAGGTGCCACGCAGAATTTAGCGCAGCGCGCCCTTCACTTGATGCGCTTGAGCGAAGGCCGGCCGCCGCCGGGATTGTTGGGGTCGTCGTCGCCAAAACGTGAATCGCTGCCCGAAGAACTTGCCGGCGGTGCGCCGTGCTCGTCGACCTGGCCCGTGCCCTTGTCGGGCGCCAGCCTCAGGCCCCGCAAGGGCGTCGCGCCGCGCGGAGCCGCCGGGGTCGGCGCGGGCGTTGCTGGATGCTTTTCGACTTCCGCGGCGGCAGCCTCGGCCGCCGGCGATGGGAAGGCCATGCCCTGCCCGTTTTCACGGGCGTAGATGGCCACCACATGGTCGACCGGCACAACGATCTCGCGCGCCACGCCGCCGAAGCGGGCCTTGAACTGGATGAAGTCGTTGCCCAGATCAAGGCCGCTGGTCGCGTCAAAGCCCACGTTCAGCACAATCTCGTTGTTGCTGACGTACTCCATGGGCACCTGCACCATGCGATCGACATGCACGGCGATGTAAGGCGTGAAGCCATTGTCGGTGCACCAATCGTGCAGGGCCCGGATGAGATAAGGCCGCGTCGAAGCGCTGGCGGAGCGGCCGCCACCGGAAGTCTGTTCCATGCCGCGAGTTTACTTGCGCATCACCTTTTCGGACGGCGTCAGCGCCTCGATATAGGCCGGGCGCGAGAAGATGCGCTCGGCGTACTTGAGCAGCGGCAAGGCGTTCTTGGACATGTCGATGCCGTAGTAGTCGAGACGCCAGAGCAGCGGCGCGATTGCCACGTCGAGCATCGAGAAGTCGTCGCCCAGCATGTACTTGTTCTTGAGGAAGATCGGCGCCAATTGTGTGAGGCGGTCGCGGATCTGGGCGCGGGCCTTTTCCAGTTGCTTGTCGGTGGCCTTGACGGTCTGGCCGCGGCCTTCCAGCACGTTGACGTGCGCGAACAGCTCCTTTTCGAAATTGAGCAGGAACAGGCGCACGCGGGCACGGGCCACCGGATCGCCGGGCATCAGCTGCGGATGCGGGAAGCGCTCATCGATGTACTCGTTGATGATGTGCGACTCGTACAGGATCAGGTCGCGCTCAACGAGGATGGGCACCTCGTTGTACGGGTTCATCAAGGCGATGTCTTCCGGCTTGGCGAACAGGTCGACGTCACGGATTTCGAAATCCATGCCTTTTTCAAACAGCACAAAGCGGCAGCGATGCGAGTAAGGGCAGGTGGTTCCAGAGTAAAGCACCATCATGGCGGCAGGCTCCCGATAAATCAGTCAGTCAATCATCAAAGCCCCGCCACTGCACAAAGCAGCCCGGGGCACAAACAAAGCTCGCATCGAGGCGAGCATGGAAATGGCAAACGCAGTGGGGGCTGAAAGGCACCCCACTGCGTATCAGACCTGAATCGTCATCCAGGGCCGGGATTTTAACGGACGTCCTTCCAGTATGCCGCGTTCAAGCGCCAGGCAAAGACGGTGGTCACCGCCAGGAACAAGAGCACCACGACGCCGAGACGGTAGCGCTGGCCTTGTGCCGGCTCGCCCATCCACTGCAGATAGGCCACCAGATCGCCGACAGCCTCATCATATTGATGGGGCGTCAAGGTGCCGGGCGTCAACTGCTCATAGCTCTTGAACACATGAACGGTTTTGCCGTGCTCGTGCGGATCTTCCTCCTCCTCGAACACCGCGGCGCGCTGGCCTTGCATTTCCCACAACACGTGAGGCATGCCGACATTCGGGAAGGCCAGGTTGTTCCAGCCCGTCGCCTTGCTGTCGTCGCGGTAGAACGTACGCAGGTAAGTGTACAGATAGTCCGCCCCCGAGCCCTTGGCGCCGTCGGCACGGGAACGGGCAATCACGGTCAGATCAGGCGGAACGCCGCCGAAGAAGGCCTTGGCCTCCTTGGGATCGAGCGACACCTTCATGGTGTCGCCGACCTTCTCGGACGCAAACATCAGGTTGTTCTTGATCTGCTCTTCGGTCAGGTCCAGGTCGCGCAGCCGGTTGTAGCGCATGTAGGACGCGTTGTGGCAGTTCAGGCAGTAGTTGACGAAGATCTTGGCGCCGTTTTGCAAGGCGGCCACATCCGTCATCTTTTCCTGCGGGAACTTGTTCCATTCGATGCCGCCGGTGTTGGCCAGGGCGGTGGAGGCCAGGCCCAGGCCGATCAGCAGCGTGGCGATGATTTTCTTCATGTCTTCGACTCCGTTGCTGTGCTCAGTGGGGATGGAAGGTCACGCGATCAGGCACGGGCTTGAACGTGCCCAGCTTGCTCCACCAGGGCATCAGCAGGAAGAAGCCGAAGTAGAACAAGGTGCCGACCTGCGCAATCAGGGTGCCGACCTCGGACGGCGGCTTGATCCCCAGGTACCCCAGCACCAGGAAGAAGACCACGAACACGGCATACAGGTAGGTGTGCCAGCCCGGACGGTAACGGATCGACTTGACTGGGCTGTGATCCAGCCAAGGCAGGAAGAACAGGATGACGACGGCGCCGCCCATCACCACCACGCCCCAGAACTTGGCGTCGAAGGTCTTGAGCAGGGCGATGCCGACCAGGGCGGCGACGAGCACGGCGACCTTGCCCAGGCCCCTGAAGTTGCCCTTCAGCACGGCCGCGACCGCACTCAGGGCCACGACCACCGACAGCACGTTGACCATCACGTCGGTTGTGGCGCGCAGCATCGAGTAGAACGGTGTGAAATACCAGACCGGCGCAATGTGCAGCGGTGTCTTGAACGGATCGGCCGGAATGAAGTTGTTGTACTCCAGGAAGTAGCCGCCCAGTTCCGGCGCAAAGAAGATGATCGCCGAGAACACCATCAGGAACAGGCAAACACCGAAGATGTCATGCACCGAGTAGTAGGGATGGAAGGGCACGCCGTCCAGCGGATGGCCTTGCGCGTCGCGCGGCGCCTTCGGTCCCTTGATCTCGACGCCGTCCGGGTTGTTCGAGCCGACTTCATGCAGCGCAATGATGTGCGCCACCACCAGGCCCAGCAGCACCAGCGGCACGGCAATGACGTGGAAGCTGAAGAAGCGGTTCAGGGTGGCGTCACCCACCACGTAGTCGCCGCGGATCAGCAGCGCCAGATCGGGGCCGACGAAAGGCACGGCGGAGAACAGGTTCACGATCACCTGCGCACCCCAGTACGACATCTGGCCCCAGGGCAGCAGGTAGCCCATGAAGGCCTCGGCCATCAGGCACAGGAAGATGGCGCAGCCAAAGATCCAAACCAGTTCGCGCGGCTTGCGGTATGAACCATACAGAAGCCCGCGGAACATGTGCAGATACACCACCACGAAGAAGGCGGAAGCGCCGGTCGAGTGCATGTAGCGGATCAGCCAGCCCCAGGGCACATCGCGCATGATGTATTCGACCGAGGCGAAGGCCAGCGCCGAATCGGGCTTGTAGTGCATCACCAGGAAGATGCCGGTAACAATCTGTATCACCAGCACCAGCATGGCCAGCGAGCCGAAGATGTACCACCAGTTGAAGTTTTTCGGAGCGTAATACTCCGACATGTGCTCCTTGTACATCTTGGACAACGGGAAGCGGTTGTCCACCCAGTTCAAGAGCTGGGCGCCCTTGGAGGCGCCAGCGGGAGCTTCTTTGAATTCAGCCATGTCGACCTCAGTCCTTTAATTAGGCCTTCTTGTCTTCACCAATCAGGATCTTGGTGTCGGACAGGTACATGTGGGGCGGCACTTCGAGGTTGTCGGGCGCCGGCTTGTTCTTGAACACGCGGCCCGCCAGGTCGAAGGTGGAGCCGTGGCAGGGGCACAGGAAGCCGCCCTGCCAGTCGTCAGGCAGGCTGGCCTGCGGGCCGGCCTGGAATTTCTCGCTCGGCGAGCAGCCCAGATGGGTGCAGATACCGACCACCACCAGGTATTCGGGCTTGATGGAGCGGTGCTCGTTCTTGGCATATTCCGGAATCGGATACGCCTTGCGGTCCGATTCGGGATCGGCCAGTTGCGGGTCGAGCTTGGGCAAGGCCGCCAATTGTTCCGGCGTGCGCCGCACAATCCAGACGGGCTTGCCGCGCCACTCCACGGTCATCTTCGCTCCGGGTTGCAGCGCACTGATGTCGGCCTCGACCGGCGCACCGGCAGCCTTGGCGCGCTCGGATGGCGCGAACGAACTGACAAAGGGTACGGCGGTGGCAACGCCGCCAACGGCGCCGGCGCAACCTGTGGCGATGAGCCAGGTACGCTTGCCTTGGTCCACTTGCTGGTCACTCATGAGGGTCCTCAAACGAGACTTCTGGTCAGGGGCAACCTCAAATTCTAATGGAGTGAATTGCCTGATTTTTCCGGGGATTGCCCTGTGAAGCCGAAATCGGGGCTGCTTGTTGCACCACCGACAAGAAATCAGCACTCCATTTGCTTTGCGTCAACCAAATGCAAGGGTTTCCACTGGTTACGTCGCGCCCGGAAATTCAGCCAGTTCACCGCTTGATACATATGACAGCACGTGCGAATTGCAAATACGGAGATACTACAAAGCCCCAACGGACTGCAATGTGCCGCCGGCCTGCTATCCATGAACGCGCCCGAGATTCGCCTCCATTCACATCTTGAAGCTGCCCTGCAGCGCATCCGCACCGCCGCGGAGCAAGCCGTGGTGCGCGCCTGCGAGGGCATGGGGCTGGCCGCGCTGTCGGCCGGGCAGGCGCACCGCCGCGATGCCTTCCTGTCGGCGCAATTCCTGTTCCGGCAGCGGCAGGACAAATTCAACCTGCGCTTCACCCACAGCCTGCGCGAACAACTGCTGGCCGATCTGCATTCCAGATCCGCCAGTGCCGACGCAGCACCGGCTTGGCAGGAGCTTTCCCTGATGGACGACGAGGCGGTCAATTCCCTGGTGCTGTCCGACCGCATCGGCCAGGCCATCGCGCACCAATGCGAATGGGAAATCCGGGACGTCGAATCGTTTGTGATTCCCCTGGGCGCGGACGGCTCGACCGGCAAATCCCAGCCCCTGCGCCCCGAACAGATTGCCAGGGCCATGCTGGAGGGCGTGCAGGAGGTCAGCGACGACACCGCGACGCGGCAGATCCTGGTCGACGAGCTCACCCGCGCGCTGGCCACCGAAATGCGCAGCTGCTACGCCGACGTGGCCGAGATCCTGCGCAGCCGCGGCCTGCGCCAGCAGGACCTGCGCATACGCACCGCGGAGGCGGCGTCGCGCGCAGGCACGCCCACCGGGCAGAACCCTGCGCTCAACAGCAGCTATGGCGGCCTGGCGGCCGAACCGCACGGTGGCGCGCCGTCCACGCGCTCGGTCTATGGCGGACTGCACGGCGGCGCCGATGCGCCCACCACCGGGCGCGGCGAGATCGGCAGCATTGATCCCGACCTGATGGCGCTGCTGCGCAAAATTGCCACCATGCCGCTGCCCGCATCGGGCGCAAATCCTGGGGCTGGGGCAGCGGCGAACGCCATCAGCGCCATGGGCACCCTGCCCGAGGCCTATGGCCCGGCAGAAACGCCCACCAACCTGATCCGGGTCCATCGCGAGGCCTTGCGCCAGTTGGCGCCCAACAACCTCGACCACATGGTGATCGACGTGGTGGGCAGCCTGTTCGATCAGATCCTGTCCGACACCAGCGTCCCGCCCGAAATGGCCCGGCTGCTGGCGCGGCTGCAATTGCCGGTGCTGCGCACCGCCTTGGGCGACCCGAGCTTTTTCTCGTCACGCCAGCACCCGGTGCGCCGCTTCGTCAACCGGCTGGCCTCGCTGGCCTGCGCCTTCGACGATTTCACCGAGAACCCGGGGCAATCCTTCCTGACCCGCGTCACCGAACTGGTCCACCAGGTGGCGCTCGGCGACTTCGACCGCATGGCGCTCTACGAGCAGCAGCTCGACGCGCTTGAACAGTTCATCCAGCAGCAGACCGCCCAGGCCCTGCAATCGCAAGGCGACGCGGTCGCACTGGTGGCCCGCAAGGAGGTCGACCGGCAGTTGCAGTTGCGCTACGCCCAGCAGCTCGAAAGCGCGCTGATTCCGGTCTCCATGCCCAACTTCCTGCGCGAGTTCCTGGTCAGCGCCTGGAGCTGCGCCATCGTGACCGCGGCACGCCAGGACGGCGGGCGCGAGCAGGAGCTGCGCCTGCGCCAGTTCGCGCGCGACCTGGTCATGAGCGTGCAAAGCAAGGGGCCCGGCGTGCAGCGGCAGGCCTTCCTGGCCCTGCTGCCACAACTGATGCGCACGCTCAACGAGGGGCTGGACCTGATCCAATGGCCCGACGCCCAGCGCCGCGCCTTGTTTGGCGAGTTGCTGCCGGCGCACGCCGAATCGCTCAAGGGCAGTGGCTTGTCGGCGCTCGACTACAACATGCTGCTCAAGCAGCTGGAGCAAATCTTCGGCGCCGAGCTGCCGCGCGAGCAGGACCTGGCACCGTTCTCGCGCAGCAAGCCGTCCGAGCTGCAGGAAAAGCTGGACACCCAGCCGGCGGCGCTCAATCCCGAGGAGGTCGAGCACCTGGGCCTGGTTCGGGAAGAGGCAGTGGACTGGGGCGGCGAACTCGACCTGGACCTCTCCGACCCCGCGCCGCTGACCGAGGTCGACATCAGCCTGGACGGCCTGCCGGCCGCCACCGAAGCGCCCGAGCCCAGCGCCGGCGCGCTGCTGGTCAACCACCTGCAGTTGGGCTTCGCCTACCAGATGCACACCGGCCAAGGCTGGCAGAAGGTGCGCCTGGCCCATGTCAGCGCGGGCCGCAGTTTCTTCATCTTCACGCAGGGCCACAAGCACCAGGAGACGCTCACCATGACCGCCCGCATGCTGCGCAAGCTCTGCGAAGCGGGCCGCATGAAGGCCTTCGAGAACGCCTACCTGCTGGAACGCGCCACGGCGCGGGCGCGCAAGCAGCTGGCGGCCCTGTCTGCGACCGCAACCACGGCCTGAATTTCAAGGCGGCGTCAGCCCGCCAGCTTCCTCGCCATGCGGATCGCAGCCGTCATGCTGGACGGGTCGGCCAGGCCCTTGCCGGCCAGATCGAAGGCGGTGCCGTGGTCGGGACTGGTGCGCACGAAGGGCAGTCCCAGCGTCACGTTCACGCCCTGCTCCACGCCCAGGTACTTGACCGGAATCAGCCCATGGTCGTGCAGCATGGCCACGACCACATCAAACTCGCCGGGATGACCCGCCGCATCGCGCGCGCGCATGAATACGGTATCGGGCGCGAAAGGACCGCTCACCTGCATGCCGGCCGCGCGCGCGCGCCGGATCGCAGGAGCAATGTGCAAGGCCTCCTCGTCGCCGAACAAGCCGCCCTCCCCGGCATGCGGATTCAGGCCCGCCACGGCGATGCGGGGCTGCGCAAGGCCCATGCGCCGCAGCGCCGCGTCGGTGATGCGGAGGGTCTCGAACACGCGTTCCTCGTTGATCAGGTCCAGCGCCTCGCGCACCGACACGTGGATGGTCACCAGCACCGTGCGCAGCTCCTCGTTGGCCAGCATCATCCGCACCGGCAGCCAGGGCCCGTCGGCGCTGGCCAGGGCCTGCAGCATCTCGGTATGGCCGGGATGCTGCACCCCCGCCAGCGCCAGCGCCTCCTTGTGCAGGGGCGCCGTCACCAGGCCTTGCGCCTGGCCGCGCTGCACGGCCGCCACGGCGGCCTCGATGCAGACGGCCGCCGCCCGGCCCGCACGCGCATCCACCTGACCGACCGGGCATTGCAGCAAGTCGGGCGGCAGGCCGGCGGGCACCCAGACCGGCAGGCAATCGGGCGGCACCTCGTCCAGCTCACCGAGATCGGACAGCTGCGCGACCGGCATCTGCAGCCCCAGGCAGCGCAGCGCGCGGCGGTACACCGCCACGTCGCCGACCAGGCACAAAGGCTGCGGCGGACGGCGCTCGGCGGCCCAGGCCGCGACGGCGATTTCCGGGCCGATGCCGCAGGCATCGCCCATGGTGATCAGCAAGGTCTTTCCGGTGCTCGTCATGCAAGGCCTCAGGCGGGATTGGGCAGGTCGATGAACTCGCAGCGCAGCCCCATGGCCTCGGCCAGTTGCTGCCCCAAGGCCTGGACGCCGTAGCGTTCGGTGGCATGGTGTCCGGCAGCCACATAAGCCACCCCCATCTCGGCGGCGTAATGGGCCTGCGGCTCGGAAATCTCGCCGGTCAGGTAGACGTCCGCGCCTGCGGCGATGGCATCTTCGAAATAACCCTGCGCGCCGCCTGTGCACCAGGCCACGCGGCGCAGCGGCCGTCCATCTCCCGGCACCAGCAGCGGCGCGCGGCCCAGGGCCTGCTCTACCGCCTGGCCCAGGGCCGGCAGGGTTTGCTGCTCGGGCGGCAGCGCACCGATGAAGCCCAGCGCCTGCTCGCCATAGCGGCCATCCGCCTGCCAGCTTAAGCGCAGGCCCAGCTGCGCGTTGTTGCCCCATTGCGGGTGCGCATCCAGCGGCAGGTGGTAGGCAAACAGATTGATCTGATGCGCCAGCAGCCGCTCGACGCGCTGCTTCATCCAGCCCGTGATGCGCTGCTCCTGTCCGCGCCAGAACAGGCCATGGTGCACGAGCAGCGTGTCGGCGCCCGCCGCAATGGCGGCGTCGATCAACCCCAGGCTGGCAGTGACCCCGCAGACAAGGTGCGAGACCTCTGCGCGCCCCTCCACCTGCAGGCCGTTCGGCCCATAATCCTTGAAGCGCATCGGCTCCAGGCATTGGACCAACCATTGATCGATGTCGTTTCTGTGTGCCATAAGGAAAAATGAGCGAGGATTGAATGCGTAGAACCTGGCTGATTTTCTCCCAGGCCACGACCGTGGTCCTCGCGGGGTATTTCGTGGTGGCCACGCTCAAGCCCGAATGGCTGCATGGCGCCAGTCCCCAAGTCCCGGTCTCGGCGCAGGACCTGGGCGGCCGCCCCGGCTACAGCCTGGCGGCAAAGCGCGCCTCGCCCGCGGTGGTCAGCGTCATGGCCAGCAAGATGCGGCGCCTGAACGACGCCGACCAGGCGCAATGGCGGCGCTACCACCGCGACCGCAATGTGCCCGCCGAGCTGCCGGCGCAGACCGGCCTGGGTTCGGGCGTGATCGTCTCGCCCCAAGGCTTTGTGCTGACCAACGAGCACGTGGTCGAAGATGCGTCGGAGTTCGAGGTCCAGCTGGCCGACGGGCGCCAGACCCAGGCCGAACTGGTCGGCACCGACCCCGAGACCGATCTGGCGGTGCTGCGCATCCGGCTGCCCAACCTGCCCGTGGTGCAGCTGGGCAATGTGGCCACCCTGCAGGTGGGCGATGCGGTGCTGGCCATCGGCTACCCCTTCAACGTCGGCCAGACGGTGACCTCGGGCATCGTCAGCGCCCTGGGACGCCATCAGCTGGGGCTCAACACCTTCGAGAACTTCATCCAGACCGATGCCGCCATCAACCCCGGCAATTCGGGCGGCGCCCTGGTCGACGCCGAGGGCCAGCTGCTGGGCATCAATACCGCCATCTACTCGCGCACCGGCGGCAGCATGGGCATCGGTTTCGCGATTCCGCTGAGCACGGCCAAGGACGTGATGGAGGCGCTGATCCGCGACGGCCAGGTTGCGCGCGGCTGGATCGGCGTACAGACCCGCGAGCTCACGCCCGAACTGCTGCAGGCCTTGAAGCTGCCCGACCTGCGCGGCGTGCTCGTCAGCGGCCTGGTCACCAAGGGTCCGGCGGCACGCGCAGGCGTCAAGGCCGGCGACGTGGTCACGGCGGTGGCGGGACGTCCGGTGCAAAACCCGGAACAGATGCTGGCCGCGGTGGCGGCGCTACGCCCTCAAGCGCAGGCCGAGCTGAGCCTGCAGCGCGGCCAGGAGGCCTTGCGCCTCAAACTCCAGGTGGGCCAGAGGCCCAAGCCGCAGCCTGAGCCCGCGCCCGCGCCCGCGCCGGACACGGATCCGGATTGAGGGCAAAAACCGCCCGGCTTGACAAGAAAATATGATGACAATAATATTTGTTCATCATGAGCACCATCCGCAGCCGCAAAGAACTGAGCCACGAACGCATCGTCGAGGCGGCCGCGCGCGCCATCCGGCGTTCCGGCTATCACGGCATGGGCGTGGCCGACATCATGAAGGAGGCCGGCCTCACCCATGGCGGCTTCTACGCGCATTTCGAGTCGCGCGAACAGATGCTGGTCGAGGCCATGCAACGCGCCGGCCGCGTCGGTACCGGACGGCTGGCCGAATACATTGCCGCGCAGGAAGCCCGGGGTGAGTGCCCGTTCGCCGCCCTGGTCAACGGCTACCTGGGCGACGAACAGCTCGACAACGCCGAAGGCGGCTGCATCGTGGCCGCGCTGTCGTCGGAGATGCCGCGCCAGGACGAGGCCGTGCGCGATGGAGCGCGGCTGCTCGTGCTGTCGCTGATCCAGATCGTGCGCGGCGCCCTGCCCGAGGGCGCCGACAACGCCCAGGCCGACGCAATTGCCGCAACCCTGGTCGGCGCATTGCAGCTGGCGCGTACGCTCGGCGGCCCAGCCGGCAAGTCCCTGCTGGCCCGAACCCGCAAGTCCCTGCTGTCCTCACAAACGCCCCACAAAGCATCCCCACCCGCATCCCCATAAGTGTCCGGCTGACACGCCTCACCAACAGCCGATTTTTGTTTACCGTCAAATATGACGATCATCATATAAAGGAATCACCATGAAACTCAAGAATGCCACCGTCCTCGTCACCGGCGCCAATCGCGGCATCGGCCTGGCCTTCAGCAAGGCGCTGCTCGGGCGCGGCGTCAAGAAGGTCTATGCCGGCGCACGCAATCCGTCCAGCATCACGCTCGCAGGCGTGACGGCGATCCGTCTGGACGTGAACTCCCCCGCCAACATCGCTGCCGCAGCCGAAGCCGCTGGCGACGTGACCCTGGTCATCAACAATGCCGGCATCGCCACACTGGGCAGCTTCAAAGCGACCGACGCCGAGGAAACACTGCGCCGCCACCTGGAAACCAATGTGCTGGGCGTGCTGCGCGTGAGCCAGGCCTTTGCGCCCATCCTCGCCCGCAACGGCGGCGGCGGGTTGCTCAACGTGGCCTCAGTGGCGAGCTGGGTCAGCGGCCCGGCGCTGGCCAACTACGCCGTGTCCAAGGCGGCGGTCTGGAGTCTTTCCAACGGCCTGCGCAACGACCTGCGCGAGCAGGGCACTCAGGTGCTGAGTCTGCACATGGGCTTCGTGGACACCGATCTGACGCATGGCATCGACAGCCCGAAGTCCACGCCCGAAGCCATCGTGGCACGCGCGCTCGATGCCCTGGAGGCGGGCGCCGAAGAAGTGCTAGCGGACGAACTCACGCAGCAGGTGAAGAAGGGTCTGTCGGCGGAGTCGGCGGTCTACCTCCAGGCACGCTAAGTCGGCTGGAGAACTGTCTCAGGGGCCGTGCTCACGGCTCCTGACGTCAGGTGTCGGCCGGCGCCTGCGCCTCGGCGTCCTCGGGCGCACGCGAGTAACGCAGGAACAGGCCTGCCGCCCAAATGCCGATCTCATACAGCAGGCACATCGGAATCGCCAGCGCCAGCTGCGAGACGATGTCGGGCGGCGTGATGACGGCGGCGACCACGAAGGCCACCACGATGAAATAGCCGCGGTACTCCTTCAGCTTGGCGATGCTGATGATGCCCATGCGGGCCAGCACCACCACCACCACCGGCACCTCGAAGGCTGCGCCGAAGGCGATGAACATGGTCATCACGAAGCTCAGGTAGGCTTCGATGTCGGGCGCCGCGGTAATGCTCTTGGGCGCAAAGCCCTGGATGAAGCGGAACACCTGGCCGAACACGAAGAAGTACGAGAACGCCACGCCGGTGAAGAACAGCACCGTGCTGGACACCACCAGGGGCAGCACCAGGCGCTTCTCATGCGCATACAGCCCCGGCGCGATGAAGGCCCAGATCTGGTAGAGCACGAAAGGCAGGGCCAGCAAAAAGCCCGCCAGCAGCGTGATCTTGAGCGGCACCAGGAAGGGCGACAGCACATTGGTCGCGATCATGGCCGAGCCCTTGGGCAGATGCGCCACCAGCGGCTGGGCCAGCAGGTCGTACAGGCCCGACGGCCCCGGATAGGCGCACAAAATGCCAAAACCGATGGCGACGGCCACCAAGGCGCGGATCAGCCGGTCGCGCAGCTCCATCAGGTGCGACACAAAGGGCTGCTCGGTTCCGGCGAGTTCGTCTTGAGGATTCATGCAATGGGGGCTCAGGGCCTGTCGGTCGAGCGCGAAAGCCTGGACTGCCCCGCGGGCCGGAAGCGCGCCACGCGGGCCGCGCCGGATTGGACATTGCGCCGCACGCCCTGCTGCTGCTTGTACCAAAGCGGCATGGCGCTGCGCTTGATGCGCCAGCGCTTGCCCGGGTGCTTGTAGCGCGGCGGCAAGGGCGTGTGATGCGCACCTTCGAAACTGGCCGCCTCCGACCAGGTCTGGTTCAGGCTTTGCTGCGTGGCATGGATTTCCTGCTGCACGCTCTGACCCACGTCGCGGGCCGCGGCCTCGAACTGCCCCTTCATCTTCTGCAGCTCTTCGAGCTCGATGGAGCGGTTGACCTCGGCCTTGACCTCGGCCACATAGCGCTGCGCCTTGCCCAGCAAGGTGCCTACGGTACGGGCCACGCGCGGCAGGCGCTCGGGGCCCACGACGATCAGGGCCACCGCGCCTATCACGGCCAGTTTGTCGAAACCGAAATCAATCATCCGAAGGCGCTTTCAAAACAGCGGCGGCAGCCAGCTTGCCGTGGCAGCGCTTGGCTCGGTTTTTGGCTCAGCGCTCGGCTCAGCTCTTGGTCTTGGCGTCGACATCCACGGTGTTCGGGTCGCTGGCCTTATTGGCCGTGACCTGCGGAGGCGGCGTATCGGAAGCGCCGTCTTTCATGCCGTCCTTGAACCCCTTGACCGCGGCGCCCAGGTCGGCGCCCACATTGCGCAGCTTCTTGGTTCCAAAAATGGCAATCACCACCACCAACACGATGATCCAATGCACAAGGCTTAAGGAACCCATGGCAACTCTCCTGAAAACAATACGGCAATTCTAAGGCGCCGTGCCCGATTCGCACGGCGCCCGGCTTGAAGCCCCCTGGCAAGGGGGCATGGACAGTTCAGCCCTTGGCCCAGGGACGCGGCCCGCCGATGGCGTGCAGGTGCAGGTGGTAGACCTCCTGGCCGCCGTCCGCGCCGGTGTTGACGATGGTACGGAAGCCATTGCTCACGCCCAGCTCGCGCATCAGCTTGGTGGCCAGCACGGTCATGCGGCCCATCAGCGGCGCGTGCTCGTCGTTCAGCTCGACCATGCTCGGAATGTGCAGCTTGGGAACGATCAGCACATGCACCGGCGCCCAGGGGTGGATGTCGTGGAAGGCCAGGATCTCGTCGTCCTCGTAGACCTTGCGGGACGGGATCTTGCCCTCGATGATCTTGCAGAAGATGCAGTTGGGATCGTGTGTCATGCAGCGTCTCTCGATTCAGGTTTTGGGGGCTTGAGTCTGATTGCCAGGGCGGCGCGCAAATTCCTCCAGGCCCGACAGGCCCTCGCGGCGCGCCAGTTCCTGCAGCACGTCGGCCGGCTTCAGGCCCAGCGCGCTCAAGGCGACCATGGAATGGAACCACAGGTCCGCCACCTCGTAGGTGAGCTTCGCAGGGTCGCCGTCCTTGGCGGCCAGCACCACTTCGGTCGCCTCTTCGCCGACCTTCTTGAGGATGCTGTCCAGCCCCTTGCTGAACAGCTTGGCCACGTAGCTGGCGCCGGGGTCGCCGCCCGCCTCGGGCTTGCGCGAGTCGATCACTTCGCCGATGCGCGCCAGGATGTCGTTGCCGTTCATGGTGTCTTGTAAATGCTTTGAGGGTCCTTGAGCACCGGTTCGACGCTGTGCCACTCTCCCTGCTCCAGGCGCTGGAAGAAGCACGAATGCCGGCCCGTATGGCAGGCGATGCCGGGCACATGGCCGAGCTGGGTGATCTTCAGCAGGATCACGTCGTTGTCGCAATCCAGGCGCATCTCGTGCACCTGCTGGATGTGGCCGGACTCCTCACCCTTGTGCCACAGGCGCGCACGCGAACGGCTCCAGTACACGGCCTGGCCCAGCTCGGCGGTGCGCGCGAGCGCCTCGCGGTTCATCCACGCGAACATCAGCACCTCGCCGCTGTCGCGTTCCTGGGCGATCACGGGCACCAGGCCGTCGCGATCCCATTTGATTTGGTCCAACCAGTTCATAAGTGAAAGTTTAGGGCTTCAATCCAAATGCGTCGCGCCCTGATGCCCACGCTCGGCGGCAAACCATTGCAGCACGGGGATGGTGCCGGGCAGCACCGGCCGCACCGTCACCGGCAGGGTTTGCCAGCACATGGACTGCTGCTCGCGCATCTCGAACTCGCCCTGCCACTCGTAGACCTTGCAGAAGTGCAGCCGCACGCGCGCATGCGGGTAGTCCATCATCTCGATCCTCCAGGGATGGGCCACGCCTATGGTGATGCCCAGCTCCTCGTGCAGTTCGCGCCGCAGCGCCTGCTCGACGCTCTCGCCGGCTTCGAGCTTGCCGCCCGGATACTCCCAATAGCCGGCATAGACCTTGCCTTCGGGGCGCGAAGTCAGCAGGAAACGCCCTTCGCGTCCCTGCGCGTCGCGCTCGACCAGCACGCCCACAGCCACATCGACGGGGGTGCGTTCGCTATGTTCAGACATGGTCGAGGCCTTCGGGAATATCGTTCGATGCGGCAGATGGGGCAATTGGGACGCCGGTGACCGCCCCTGCGTCTCCTCGCCCGGCCAGGTCACGCGCAAACTGATAGGCCGCCCGGCCCGAGCGCGAGCCGCGCTCCAAGGCCCACACCAGCGCCGCCTGGCGCGCCTGCGCGATGGCGGCTTCGTCCAGGCCGAAATGGCGCAGCCACTGCGCCGCGATGGCCAGGTACTCCTGCTGGCTGAAGGGGTAGAAGCTGATCCACATGCCGAAGCGCTCGGACAGCGACACCTTCTCCTCGACCGCCTCGCCGGGGTGCAGCTCGCCGTCTTCGCCGTGCGTGGCCGCCAGGTTGTCGCGCATGCGCTCGGGCAGCAGGTGGCGGCGGTTGCTGGTGGCGTAGATCAGCACGTTCTCGCTGCTGGCTGCCAGGGTGCCGTCGAGCATGGACTTCAAGGCTTTGTAGCCGAGTTCGCCCTCGTCGAAGCTGAGGTCGTCGCAGAAGATCACGAAACGCTCGTCGCGCTCGGCCACCAGGTCGACGAGGTCGGGCAGGTCCACGAGATCGGACTTGTCGACCTCGATCAGGCGCAGGCCCTGCGCGGCGTATTCGTTCAGGCAGGCCTTGATCAGCGAACTCTTGCCGGTGCCGCGCGCGCCGGTCAGCAACACGTTGTTGGCCGGGCGGCCCTGCACGAACTGCGCGGTGTTCTGCCATAGCCGCGCCTTTTGCGTGTCGATTTCCTTCAGATCGGAAAAACGCAGCGAGGCCAGGTGCCGGATCGGCTCCAGCACCGGCGCGCCGCGGCGGCGGCGGTAGCGGAACGCCACCGAGGCGTCCCAGTCGGGTTCGGCCAGGACCGGCGGCAGCAGCTTCTCGACGCGGCACAGCACGTCCTCGGCGCGATGGATCAGGGCAATCAGTTCAGGGGCCAGCATGTTGAAGCAGGTGAAAAAGCCGTCAGAAAGCCAGCCATTGCAGCACCACGTCGAGCTGCTCGGTCGGCGAACGCTTGAAGCCCGAGCGCGCATAGCGCTGCAAGCGTCCCATGATGAAGCTCACCAGCACCGAGGCCTGCGCATTGGCCTGCACCGTGGGCGTGGCCGAGCCCTGCGCCTCGGCCGCCTGGCGCAGGCATTGGCGCAGGCTGGACTCGACGCGGTCGAAGAACTGGTTCATGCGCACGAACAGGCGCTCGTTCTCGAACACCAGCGCGTCGCCCACCATCACCCGGGTCATGCCCGGATTGCGTTCGCCGAACTGCAGCAGCACCGCGACGATGCGCTGCGCCTGCGCCTGGCCGGACGCCTCGCGCTCGAGGATCTGGTTCAGCAGGGTGAAGATGCTGCTTTCGATGAACTCGATCAGGCCCTCGAACATCTGCGCCTTGCTGGCGAAATGCCTGTAAAGAGCCGCCTCGCTGACCTCCAGCCGCGCCGCCAGCGCCGCCGTCGTGACGCGCTCGGCCCCAGGCTGCTCCAGCATGCTGGCCAGGGTCTGCAGGATCTGCACGCGCCGCTCGCCGGGGCGCGGCCTGGCGCGGCCCGCCTTGGCGGACACGCCCGCGCCCAGCTCCGTGCTGTCGGGGGCTTCAGGCGCCTGCGTGTCGAGCTGGTCTGAGGCGGTGGACATGAACGGTTTCAGTGGCTGCGGATCATGGTGCCGTAGGCCTGGTCGCTCAAGATCTCCAGCAGCATGGCATGCGGGACGCGGCCGTCGATGATGTGCACGGCCTTCACGCCGCTGCGCGCGGCGTCCAGCGCCGAGGCAATCTTAGGCAGCATGCCGCCCGACAGCGTGCCGTCGGCGAACAGGGCGTCGATCTCGCGCGCCGACAGGTCGGTGAGCAGATTGCCCGCCTTGTCGAGCACGCCCGGCGTATTGGTCAACAGCACCAGCTTCTCGGCCTTGAGCACCTCGGCCAGCTTGCCGGCGACCACGTCGGCATTGATGTTGTAGCTCTCGTTGTGCTCGCCGAAGCCGATAGGGCTGACGACGGGAATGAACTGGTCGTCCTGCAAGGCACGGACCACGCTGGGGTCGATGCTGACGATGTCGCCGACCTGGCCGATGTCGTGCTCCTTGCTGGGGTCGTCGCGGTCCATCATCTTGAGCTGCTTGGCGCGGATCATGCCGCCGTCGCGGCCCGTCAGGCCCACGGCCTTGCCGCCGGCCACGTTGATCAGGCCCACGATGTCCTGCTGCACCTCGCCGGCCAGCACCCACTCAACCACGCCCATGGTCTCGGCGTCGGTGACGCGCATGCCCTGGATGAAATGGCCGGTCTTGCCAAGCTTCTTGAGCGCGTCCTCGATCTGCGGACCGCCGCCGTGCACCACCACCGGATTCATGCCAACCAGCTTGAGCAGCACCACGTCTTCGGCGAAGTCCTGCTGCAGCTCGGGGTCGGTCATGGCATTGCCGCCGTACTTGATGACAATGGTCTTGCCGTGGTACTGGCGGATGTAAGGCAGCGCCTGCGCCAGGATCTCGGCCTTCTCGCGCGGCGCGATATGCGAGACATCGGTACTGAACGGCGTGGCGGGCGTGGTGTCTGGCGCTTGCTTCATGATCGGTCGGGGCTGAAGAAGGAATTGCGGCCGATTGTAGGACCCGGGTGCGACGGCGCCCCAGGCCGGCGCGGCAAAGGCAAAATGCCGCCGAATCGGTCACGCAAGGCAGCCCCGCAGCGCGACAGCACAAGCCCGCAGGAGAAGCACCAGGTGATCGCCGTTTTACAAAGAGTCAGCGAGGCCCGCGTCGAGGTGGAGGGCCGCATCACCGGCGCCATCGGCGCCGGCCTCCTGATGCTGGTCTGCGCCGAACCGGGCGATACCGAATTGCAGGCCGAGAAACTGGTCCAGAAGGTGCTCAAACTGCGCATCTTCAGCGATGCGGCCGGCAAGATGAACCTGAGCCTGCAGGACACAGGGGGCGGATTGCTGATCGTCTCGCAGTTCACGCTGGCAGCCGACGTCAGCGGCGGCAACCGTCCCAGCTTCACCGGCGCCGCCGGGGCCGAGCAAGGCCGCCGGCTTTACGAGCACACGCTGCACGCAGCCCGCCAGCGGCATCCCGACGTGCAATGCGGTGAATTCGGCGCCGACATGAAGGTCAGCCTGCTCAACGACGGACCGGTGACGATCCCGATGCGCATCCCATGAGCCTCATGATCCTCATGCCCCTCGCGAGCGCTTAGCCCTGGCCTGCTTCGGTCAAGTTCCGTCTTCCCGTCCATTCACTCGGCAAACGCCCCGGCCTGGCGGACCACCCCGGCCCACCGGTCGATCTCGCCCGAGACAAAGCGCTTGTGCCCCACCGGCGTCAGCCGGTCGTCGTGGATGATCAAAGCGCCCACCGCCTCCTGGCTGCGCCTGAATTCCGGGTCTTTCAGCGCCATCTGGAGCGCTGCATTGAGCTTCTCGACGATCGCCCTGGGCGTGCCCCGGGGGGCGTACAAGCCGGCCCAGGCACTGAGGCTGAATCCCTTGAACCCCAGCTCCTGCAAGGTGGGCAAGGCGTTCAGGCTGGCCAGCTGCACCCGCTGGGGCGTGGTAGCGGCATACGCCTTGATGCGGCCGGATTCGATGGGCCCCAAGGTGCTGACCGTCTGATCGCACAGCAGGTCGACCTGATCGGCCTCCAGCTCGGCGAGCGCCGGCGCGGAGCCCTTGTAGGGCACCGACACCATGCCTCGCCGGAAGGCCTGCTGCAGCAGCATGCCGCACAGGTGCGAGGCCGAGCCCCGGCCGGAATTGGCCAGGCTGATGGGCCCCGAATGGGCGTGAATCCATTTCAGCAGCTCGGCCGGCGTGCTCGGTGGCAGACCGCGCCGACCCAGCACGAGCATCGGCACCTCGGTGACCATGCCCAGGTATTCAAAATCGTCCAGCGGGCGGTATTTGAGATCGGGATACAGCGAGGGCGTGGCGGCGATGCCGAAATGGTGCAGCAGCAAGGTATAGCCGTCCGGCACTGCGTGCGCCACCCGGGTCGTGCCGACCACCCCGCCGGAACCGCCCTGCGGCTCCACCATCAGCGGCTTGCCCAGCGATTTACTCATGAGCCTGGCCAGGTCGTGCGCCAGCTTGTCGGTCGGGCCGCCGGCCGGAAAAGGAACGACCAGGGTGATCGGATGTTCGGGAAATTCAGCCCAGGCGAGCGCGCAACAGCACAGGGCCCAGCAGGCAGCCAGGCGCAGAACCCAGCCCGCGCTCGACACAGACATCAACCCACCCCTGCGGTCATCCATTTTGTACGTCGCTTGTTGTTGCCGGCCCCGCGTAGGCCTTGCCGATCATTCGTCGTCGGTCCAGCGCGCCAGACGGCGCTTGATCTCATCCTGCGCGCGCCGCATGTCGGCGTGATTGCGGCAGGACAAGGTATCCCAATCAGGGCTTTGCGCGAGCCGGCGGGCCAGGCGCACGTTCAGCACCGCGGCGTCCGCGCTCAGCTCCAGCACCGTCGCACCCTGGCAGCTGTAGCCGTTGCCCCGCTCCGCCAACCCCTTGAGATCGCGCAGGAAGCGTTTCAACTGGAGCAGCGCCGGTTCGGGACGGAACGGCGGCGGCGCGAAGAAATCGCCATCGCCGTCGTCTCCGCCACCTTCAGCATCAGGATCGATGAGGCTCATCGTGCAACTCCTTGGTCTCGATGCGCCGGGGCCAGCCTTCCCCTGCAGCGCACTGTACGGCGTTTTCGCGGCTTTGGCCTGCGCCTATTTCAGATAGGACTTGATGACCTGCAGCACCACGTCCAGGTCTTGCTGGCGCTGCGCCAGTTCGGGCTCCTGGACGACGTGATCGGTCAGGTGCCCCTCGATCACGGCCGCCATCAAGCCATTGACGGCGCCCCGGATCGCCGCGATCTGCTGCAGGATGGCAATGCAGTCGCCTTCATGGGCCAGCTGCTTTTCCAGGGCCGCCGCCTGACCCTGGATGCGTCGTACGCGGGTCAGCAGCTTGGCTTGATCTCGAATGGTGTGGGCCATCTGCGCTCATGCTCCAAGGGTAGAAACCATGCTGGAGAGTAGCATTTCATTCATCGAACATAAACTGGGGGGCAGTATACTGGCAAATACTTTGCAACTCGCCAGAGCCTCCCGATGAACGAGTTTTCCTCCCTGCTGCAGCAAGGCAATGCCTGGCTCTTCGTCCCCAGCGCCATCCTGCTGGGCGCATTGCACGGCCTGGAGCCGGGGCATTCCAAGACCATGATGGCGGCCTTCATCGTCGCCATTCGCGGCACCTTGACCCAAGCCGTCCTGCTGGGCCTGTCGGCCACGCTCTCGCACACGGCCGTCGTGTGGGCCGTGGCGATGGCAGGCCTGTATTTCAGACGCAACTGGAATGCCGAAGCCAGCGAGCCGTATTTCCAACTGGCCTCCGCGCTGCTCATCATCGGCGTGGCCGTCTGGATGATCTGGCGCACCTGGCGCCATCAGCATGCAGACGATCATGGGCATGACCATGACCACGGGCACGGCCACGATCATCACGACGAGGCCAAGCGCATCGACACCGGCCACGGCGTGCTGCGTCTGGAAGTGTTCGAGCAAGGTGTTCCGCCGCGCTTTCGCCTCTACCGCGAAAGCGGGCCCGATCACGCCTGGACGGCCGAGCAGATCAGGGTCGAGACGGAGCGTCCGGACGGCAGCAGCCAGACCTTCTCGTTCTTGCAGCGCGAGGGTTTCATGGAATCCGTGCAGGAGATCCCCGAACCGCACGAGTTCGTCGCCCGCCTGAAGCTGGGCCATGGCCACCACAGCCACGACTACGACGTGGAATTCGTCGAGCACGACCACGAGCACGGACACCCTCACCATGCCATCCAGGACTACGAAGGGCTGGATGTGTCCGCCCCCGGCTACCAGGACCCGCACGAACTGGCCCATGCCAACGACATCCGCCGCCGTTTTGCCGGCCGCGAGGTGACGACGGGGCAAATCATCGTTTTCGGCCTGACGGGCGGCTTGATCCCCTGCCCGGCATCCATCACGGTGCTGCTGTTGTGCCTGCAATTGAAGAAGGTCGCGCTGGGCGCCGCGCTGGTGCTGTGCTTCAGCATCGGCCTGGCGCTGACGATGGTGGCCTCAGGAGCGCTGGCGGCGCTGAGCGTCAAGCATGTGTCCAGGCGCTGGAGCGGCTTCGGCGACTTTGCCCGCAAGGCGCCTTACTTCTCCGGCGCCTTGATCGTGCTGGTGGGACTGTATGTGGGCTACCAGGGGCTGCACGCCCTGGTCTAAGACTTGCGCCCGGCCGCTCAAGCCCCGAACGGCGTCGGCTCGGGCAGCCGCCGGGGCACGCTGGCGTAGTCGGCGGCGCTCATCTCGAACAGCAGGCTGGGCTGCTGGCCCGGGCAGTCGGTCAGCGAGCCCTTCAGATGCAGGCCCAGGCGCTCCAGGGTCTTGCGCGAGGGCATGTTGCTCGAACGGACCAGGGCCAGCACCGAGGGCGCATGCAGGCTGCCAAACGCCATCTCCATGGCCGCCAGGGCCATCTCGGAGGCATAGCCCCGGCCCCAGGCCTGCGGCATGAAACGGAAGTACAGGCTCAAGACCTGCACGCCGTCCAGGACACGGTAGCGCACGCCGCCAAAACCGATCACCTCGTCGGGCTGCTCGCGCAATGCAATCACCCAATAGCCGAACTGATGCGCATCCCAATGCGCCAGGCATTCCGCCAGCAAGGCCCGCGCCTCATCCAGGCTCTGCATGGGGCCGCCGACATCGAAACGCGCCGCCACGGGGTCGGCGTGCAAGGCATACAGGGCGTCAAGATCTTCAGCCCGGGGAGCGCGCAACAAGAGCCGGTCAGTTTCCATAGGCAAGGATGCGATCAGAGTAGATCAGGATTTCTATCATGATTATCCCCAGCTTCATCCGTTCGGACCATCGGTAGCCGGTGCTCATGCGAAATATGACCGTTTGATGACAGCAAGAACGACTTGCCATTGAAGGCTGGCTCGATATACTGTGTTTTTATACAGTTTTCGATTCCTGATCATGCCGCCCTCCAGCTCCGCTCGCCTGGCCCCCCTGCTGCAAGACCCCAGGCTGTGGCGCGCCACCAGCCTGGGTGAATGCAAGCTGCCGACCCTGAGCAGCGGCTTTCCCCTGCTGGACGCCGAGCTGCCCGGCGGCGGCTGGCCTACCCACATGCTCAGCGAGATCCTGCTGCCCCACCTGGCCTGCGCCGAATGGCGTTTGCTGGGCCCGGCGCTGCGGCCCTTGCTGCAAGGCGCCAGTGCCCGGCAGCTGCTGCTCGTCAATCCGCCCCATATGCCCCATCTGCCCGGATTGCAGGCGTATGGCATCACGCCGCAGCAACTGGTCTGGATCGCCCCGGACCAGCCGCAGCAGATTCTGTGGGCGCTGGAGCAGGCCATCAAGGCCAACAGCGCGGCCGCCGTGCTGGCCTGGCTGCCGCAGGCCAGCGCCAACCAGATCCGCCGCCTGCAGGCCATGAGCACCGCCTCGCAAGCGCCGGTGTTCGTGTTCCGGCCCCGCGCCGCCTACCAGCAATCGTCGGCCGCACCCTTGCGGCTGATGCTGGCCATTGGCGACGACTGGCAATTGCGCGTCCACCTGCTCAAGCGGCGCGGCCCGGCGCACACGGGCTGGCTGCAGCTGCCCGCCCTGCCGCCCCAGCTGGCCGAGCACCTCAGCGCGCGCCAGCTGCGCAGCCCCGCCATGCCACGCCATGCCAACACCCCGCATGCGCCGCATGAGATGGAAGACCTTGCCCATGAACACCCCGCATTGGCTCGCCCTGCTGCCTACGGCGCCCACGCCTGATGCCGATACCGATACCGACGGCCGATCGGACACACCCGACCGGGAAGGTGCGTCAAGTCATTCGCCGGGCCGCCCCAAGAATGACTTGGCCCCCGCGGGGGGCCGGCCGAGTACCCTCGGACGGGGGACCTCACACCCAGTCACGCTCGGCTGGTGGGCGCTGCAATTCACGCCGCGCGTGGCCCTGCTGGAAGAAGCCGTGGTGCTGGAGCTGGCCGGCAGCCTGCGCCTGTTCGGCGGGCTCAAGCGCCTGCACCGGCGCATCCTGGCGGAGGGCCGCATGCTGGGCCTGCAGCAGCTAGCCTGGGCCCCCACCAGCCTGGGCGCCCTGGCCCTGGCCCGCAGCGGACACGTCAACGGCCTGACGCAGCCGCTGCCCCCTTTGCTCGACGCCTTGCCGCTCACGGCCCTGAGCGCCGTGCAGGCGCAGGCGCCCATGCTGGCTCGGCTGGGTTGCCGCCGCCTGGCCGATGTGCGGGCCCTGCCGCGCGCCGCGCTGGCCAAACGCTTCGGTCCGGCCCTGCTGCAATCGCTCGACCAAGCCTATGGGCTCACGCCCGAATCGCACCGCTGGCTGCAAGTGCCCGAGACCTTCTGCGCGCGCATCGAGCTGCCATTCCGCGTCGATGCCGCGCCGGCCTTGCGCCACCATGCTGAAGCCCTGCTGCTGCAGCTCTGCGCCTGGCTGGCCGCCCGCCATGCCGGCGTCCTGCAGCTCGAACTGGCCTGGCAGCACGACAGCATGCGCGCCCGCGACAGCGCCGCCGGCGGCGCGCTCATCCTCGCCAGCGCCGAACCCACGCGCGATTTCAAGCAGCTGGCGCGCCTGCTGGCCGAGCACCTGGCGCGCCTGCAGCTCGCCGCGCCGGTCAGCGAGCTGCGCCTGCAGGCGGCGCAAGTGCTGCCGCTGCCCGCCCAGCATCCCAGCCTGCTGCCGCTGGCGCACGAGCCCTCGTCGTCCCAGGCGCAGGAGCCCTTGCCGCAATTGCTGGAGCGGCTGGCCGTGCGCCTTGGCGCGGATCACATCCGCCGCGCCCAGCGGCAAGCCGACCACCGGCCCGAGTGCATGCAACGCTGGCTGAGCTGGCCCATCCAGCCCGCTCCAGCACAAAAATACACAGCCAAGTCCTCTCCACCCGTTTCCGACACCGCGCAGCCCACCTGGCTGCTGGCCCCGCCGCTGCGGCTGGCCACTTGGCGCGATCAGCCGGTCTACCAGGGCCTGCTGCAAATGCTGGCCGGGCCGGCCCGCGTCGAAGACGGCTGGTGGGACGCGAAACCATCCGCCGCCGCACCGCACGTCCAGCGCGACTACTACCTCGCCCGCAATCCGCAGGCCGAGCTGCTGTGGATCTTTCACGAGCGGCTGGACACGGCGCAAGCCGGGTGGTTCCTGCACGGAATCTTTGCATGAACCCGCTGCAGCCCTATGCCGAGTTGCACTGCCTGAGCAACTTCTCCTTCCTGCGCGGCGCCTCCGATCCGGAAGAGCTGGTCCGGCGCGCCCACCAGCTCGGCTACGGCGCCCTGGCCCTCACCGACGAATGCTCGCTGGCCGGCGTGGTACGCGCGCATGTGGCGCTGGAAAAACTCCGCAAGGCCGACCCCACGACTGCGCTAAAGCTGCTGATCGGCAGCGAATTCCTGGTGCGCGACGAAGCCGATGCGCCGCTGTTCAAGCTCGTGCTGCTGGCCTGCCACCGCGAGGGCTATGGCCAGCTGTGCCAGTTCATCACCGACCTGCGCCGCGCCTCCAGCACCAAGGGGGAGTACCGGCTGCGCTGGTCGCAGATCCGTCCCGAGCTTTTAAGCGGCTGCCTCCTGATCTGGCTGCCCGAGCGCCGGGCCCCCGAGGCGCAGCTGCTGCCGCAGGCGCGCTGGCTGCTGCGCCATTTCGGCGGCCGCGCCTGGATCGGCGTGACGCTGCTGCGCGAGCTGTCCGACGAGCGCTGGCTGCACCGCCTGCAGCAATGGAGCGCCGACACCGCGCTGCCGCTGCTGGCCTGCGGCGACGTGCACATGCACGTGCGCTCGCGCAAGGCCCTGGCCGACGTGATGACGGCCAACTGCCTGAACCAGCGCCTGGCCGACTGCGGGCACGCGCTGCACGTCAACGCCGAGCGGCATCTGCGCAGCCGCCTGCGCCTGGCCCAGATCTACCCGAGCGCCCTGCTGCAGGAAACCCTGCAGCTGGCGCAGCGCTGCAATTTCTCGCTGGCCGATCTGCGCTACGAATACCCGTCGGAAGTCGTGCCTGCGGGCGAAACCCCTATCGCCTACCTGCGCCGCCTGTGCTGGGAGGGCATGGGCAAACGCTGGCCGGGCGGCGCCGACCCGCGCTGGGTGGTGCAGGCCGAGCACGAGCTCGCGCTGATCGAGGAGCTCGGCTACGAGCACTACTTCCTGACCGTGGCCGACATCGTCGCGTACGCGCGGTCCAAGGACATCCTCTGCCAGGGCCGCGGCTCGGCGGCCAACAGCGTGGTGTGCTTCTGCCTGGGCATCACCTCGATCAACCCGCGCAACGCCCACCTGCTGTTCGAGCGCTTCATCAGCCGCGAACGCAACGAGCCGCCCGACATCGACGTGGACTTCGAGCATGAGCGCCGCGAAGAGGTCATCCAGTACCTGTACGAGCGCTACGGCCGCGACCGCGCCGCGCTCACCGCCACCGTGATCTGCTACCGCGCCCGCAGCGCCCTGCGCGACGTGGGCCGGGCGCTGGGCCTGGACGAAGCCCTGGTCGAACGCCTCTCCCGCGAGCACGGCAGTTGGGCCAGCGAGATCCTTCCCGAGGCCGACCTGCAGGCCCTGATGCAGACGCTGCAGCAGGAATTCGGCCCCGCGCTGCAGGAGCGCCAGCTGCGTCAGCTCATCGACCTGAGCCGCCAGCTGATGGGCATGCCGCGCCACCTCAGCCAGCACGTGGGCGGCTTCGTGCTCACCCAGGGGCCGCTGTCCCGGCTGGTGCCGATCGAGAACGCCAGCATGCCCGATCGCACCGTGATCGAATGGGACAAGGACGATCTCGACGCCTTGGGCCTGCTCAAGGTCGACGTGCTGGCGCTGGGCATGCTCTCGGCGCTCAAGAAGGCCTTCGTCATGATCGAGCGCCTGCGCGGCCGGCCCATAGCCCTGGCGCTGATTCCCGACGACTGCGAGGCCACCTACGACATGATCTGCGCCGCCGACACCGTAGGCACCTTCCAGATCGAGAGCCGCGCTCAGATGTCCATGCTGCCGCGCCTGCAGCCGCGCAACTTCTACGACCTCGTGATCGAGGTCGCCATCGTGCGGCCCGGTCCCATCCAGGGCGGCATGGTGCATCCCTACCTGGAAAACCGCCGCAAGCATCCGGACGACATCGTCTACCCTCGCCCCGAACTCAAGGCCGCGCTGGAGCGCACCTGCGGCATCCCGATCTTCCAGGAGCAGGTGATGCAGGTGGCCATGATCGCCGCCGGTTTCAGCGCCGGCCGCGCCGACGAGCTGCGCCGCGCCATGGCCGCCTGGAAACGACCCGGCGACCTGACGGTTTTCTACGAAGAAATCATGCAGGGCATGCGCAAGAACGGTTACCAGGACGAATTCGCCGAAGCCATCTTCCGCCAGATCCAGGGCTTCGCGTCCTACGGCTTCCCCGAGTCGCACGCGGCCAGCTTTGCGCTGCTGACCTATGCCAGCTGCTGGGTCAAATGCCATGAGCCCGCCGTGTTCCTCTGCGCCCTGCTGAACGCCCAGCCGCTGGGCTTCTACGCCCCCGCGCAACTGGTGCAGGACGCCCGCCGCCACCATGTGGAGGTGCTGGCCGCGGACGTGAGCCACAGCGAGGTGCTGAGCTCGCTTGAAGCGCTCAAAGCGCCGACGCATCCTGCCGCCAGCGCAGGCCACGAGCGCGCGCAACCCGCGGTGCGCCTGGGCCTGCACCTGATCAGCGGCCTGTCCGCCGCGAGCCTGCAGCGCATCGCCCAGGCGCGCGCCGCCGCGCCGTTCAGCAGCACGCAAGACCTGGCCCTGCGCGCCGGACTCGACCAGCGCGAGATGCAGCTGCTGGCCGCCGCCGACGCCCTGCGCTCTTTAAGCGGCCACCGCCGCCAGCAGGTCTGGCAGGCCTCGGCGCACCACACGCTGCCGCCGCTGTTGCGCCATGCCGCATCCGAAGAAGCCCCGCTGGCCCTGCCCGCCGCGCCGCAAGGCGAAGAAGTTTTGTGGGATTACGCCTCGCTGGGCCTGAGCCTGCGCGCCCACCCCTTGCAGCTGCTGCGCCCACAACTGGCTCGCCGCGGCCTCCAGAGCGCCGCCGAACTGGCCGACTGGCCCGACGGCCGCAGCGCCCGCGCCTGCGGTCTGGTCACCGTGCGTCAACGCCCGCAAACCGCCAAGGGCACGCTCTTCATCTCGCTCGAAGACGAAAGCGGCAGCGTGCAAGTGATCATCTGGCCCAGCCTCTACGAGCGCCACCGCCGCACCCTGCGCGAAGCCAAGCTGCTGGCCGTGCACGGCCGCTGGCAGCAGCAGAACGGCGTGTGCCATCTGCTCGGGCAGCGCTTCGAGGATCTCAGTCCGCTGCTGGGCAGGCTGGCGACGGTGAGCCGGGATTTTCATTGACGTATCGCATTCGCGATACAATTGAAAAATGAAATCGGCCACCATTCCCCCCGTGCGCATAGCCCCCGAGTTCCGAGACGAGATGGAACAAGCGCTCGAGGCCGGCGAAACTCTGGCAGCGCTGGTCGAAAAGGCCGTGCGCGGCGAGCTTGCGCGACGTCGTGAAAACGCCGAGTTCGTGCATCGCGGCCTGGCAGCCATCAAGCGAACCGTGGAGACTGGCAACGGTGTTCCCGCAGATGTCGTGATCGCAAAGTTGCGAGCCAAACTTGCCGATGCGCGCAAGAAAAGGCAGCCAACGTGACATTCGAGGTCATCTTCAGCCCGGAAGCTGTAGACGATCTGGAGCGGCTCTTCCATCACGCCTATGAACGTGAGCTGACCAGCGCGACCGGCGATCTCGACCTCGCCGACAGAGCGATCGATGCCATCGAACAGGCCTGTCTGTTTCTGGCGCTCAGTCCCTTCAGTTGCAGGAAGGCCGGTGGCAGCAGTTTTGTCCGTGAACTCGTCATCCCCTTTGGGTCGACAGGATACGTCGCGTTATTTGAAATCGTCGACGCGCAAACGGTTGTCATTGGCGCGATTCGCCATCAACGCGAAAGCGACTACCACTGAGCCCCTAGTTTCTGCTTGCCAGCCCCCAAGGGCTTCGCCAGCCGGACTGCGTTCGAGTTCAGCAAATGGGTTTTTTCCTGCCACGGCATCTGCGCGATGGCGGCAGCGGAAATCAGCTCCTTGGGCTCGCTCATGGTGCCTTGCGCTCCTCTGTATCGTCAGTGAAGTGGCCATTGAAGCCAGCGAGGCTCCAGAGTAGCCGGGAATCCATCACCTCCGGCACTGCATTTCGATCTCAGAAATGAATCCCCCGCATCATCTGCTGCATCGCCAGCGCCTCGGCGGACAGCTGCGCTTTGCTGCCCTTGCCGCCTTGCGCCGCGTCGCTGTCGGGAAACATGCGGAAACTCGTGTTCATGATGATCTGCGCCACATGCGGCAGCACGGCGTGGACCACCTCGCCCAGCACGCCGAGCTTGGTGGCCACGCGCACCGGCTTGGCGATGCAGGCCTGCGCGATCATGTCGGCGGCGTCTTCGGGCGAGAGCGTGGGCACGTTGTTGTAGATCTGGGTCGGCGCGATCATGGGCGTGCGCACGAGCGGCATGTTGATGGTGGTGAAGCTGATGCCCTGGTCGGCGAACTCGCTGGCGGCGCAACGCGTCCAGGCGTCGAGCGCCGCCTTGGACGCCACGTAGGCCGAGAAGCGCGGCGCATTGGTCAGCACCCCGATGCTTGAGATGTTCACCACATGGCCGCGGCGCTTGGCCACCATGCCCGGCAGCAGGCCCATGGTGACGCGCAGGCAGCCGAAGTAGTTGAGCTGCATGGTGCGCTCGTAGTCATGAAAGCGGTCATAGCTGCTTTCAATGGCGCGGCGGATCGAGCGTCCGGCGTTGTTGACGAGAAAGTCCACGCCGCCAAAGTTCTGCGCGATCCATCCGAGCATGCCCTTGCATCCGGCCTCGTCGGCGATGTCAACCGAATAACTGTGTACTTGCGCATCCTCACTAGCCGTCGCCTTGATGTCTGTCACGGCCTGCCCAAGCTTGTCTTCGTCGCGCGCGCAGATCAGCGTGATCGCCCCCGCCTGCGCAAACTTTCTGGCCGCCGCCAGGCCGATGCCCGAGGAGCCTCCCGTGACCAGCACCACCTTGCCCGCCACCGTGCCGCGCAGGCTGCGGTCGACCAACAGCGCCGGGTCGAGGTGGCGCTCCCAGTAGTCCCACAGCCGCCAGGCGTAGTCGTTCAGCTTGGGGCAGGCAATGCCCGAGCCCTTCAGCGCCGCATCGGTGGCGCGGCAGTCGAAGCGCGTCGGGTAGTTGATGAACTGCATCACGTCGTCGGGCAGCCCGAGGTCCTTCATCACCGCGTTGCGGACGCGGCGCATGGGCGCCAGCGCCATCAGGCTCTTCTTCACGCCGCGCGGGATGAAGCCCAGCAAGGCCGCGTTGACGAACAGGCTCATCTTGGGCGCATGCGCAGCCTTGGCGAAGATGTCGAGCACGTCGCCGACGCGATAGCCGACCGGATCGACCAGGTGGAAACAGGCGCCGCCGCTTTTTTGCTGGTGGCTGATGTGGTCGAGCGCCGCCACCACGAAGTCGACCGGCACGATGTTGATGCGCCCGCCCTCCAGGCCGATGGACGGCATCCACGGCGGCAGGATCTGGCGCAGTCGCTGGATCAGCTTGAAGAAGTAATAGGGGCCGTCGATCTTGTCCATCTCGCCGGTCTGCGAATCGCCGACGACCAGCGCCGGACGGTAGACCGTCCAGGGCCTGCGGCAATCGGTGCGCACGAGCTTTTCGCTGTCGTGCTTGGTCCGGAAATAAGGATGCTCCAGGCCTTCGGCCTCCTCGAACATATCCTCGCGAAACACGCCTTCATACAGGCCCGCTGCGGCAATCGAGCTCATGTGATGCAAATGGCCGGCATCGACGGCATGCGCGAATTCGAGCATGGCACGGGTGCCGTCGATGTTGGCACGCACCTGCGACTGCACGTCCGCGGACAGGTCGTACACCGCGGCCAGATGGTAGAGATGGCCGATCTTGCCCTTGAGCTGCTCAACCTGCTCGTCCGCGATGCCAAGCCTTGCCGCCGTCAAATCGCCAAACACCGGCACGGCGCGCTGCTCGCTCACGCCCCAGTAGGCCAGCAGCTCGGCCAGCTTGGCGCGGCTGGATTCGCGGATCAGGAAATACACGCGGCTGCCGCGTCGCGCGAGCAACTTCTTGACCAATCGCTTGCCGATGAAGCCGGTGGCCCCGGTGACAAAGTAATGCATGCCTGTCTCCTTGTTGATGTCGGGCATTCTGGACGATTTCAACGCCGGGTTTGACGCAGCTCGCGTGCGCCACGGACCCGCGCACATAGACTGCAAACACTAGCTTGCAGTGCAACAAAGACGCTTCGGGCGCCTATAGTCAAACCATGCGCTGCGTCCATGCACGCATACCAACCATCCCACCCGAGGAAACTTCCATGGTCAAGAAGCTCCAAAAAATGGCCGCTAAGAAAAAGGCCGCAAGTACCTCCGCATTTGGTGGCGCGCTGCCCACCGGTCTGCTCGACAGCCAGCTGAGCCTGGTCATCAAGGATTCCGCGCAGCAGATCTGGGCCGCCGGCCTGGGCGCATTTGCCAAGGCGCAAGGCGAAGGTGGCAAAGTGTTCGACACCCTGGTCAAAGAGGGCATGAACCTGCAGAAGAAAACCCAGTCCGCAGCCGAGGGCAAGCTCAGCGCCGTGGCCAGCAAGATGAGCGGCATGGCCGGCGATGTCGGCGCCAAGGCCGGCCAGCACTGGGACAAGCTCGAATCCATCTTCGAGGACCGCGTGGCTCGCGCCATGAGCCGCCTGGGCGTGCCCAGCGCCAAGGACATCGAGGCCCTGATCGCGCGCATCGACAGCCTCAGCGAGGCCGTGGGCACGCCCGTGGCCAAGAAACCGGCGGCCAGGAAAGCAGCCAGCGCCAAGCCGGCGACGAAAACCGCGGCCGGCAAGCCCGCGGCCAAAGCCGCCGCCAAGCCTGCACCGAAAAAGACTGCGGTCAAGGCCGCCGTCAAGCCGGCCGCCAAGTCCCCGGCCAAACCGGCCGCCACGAACGGCGCCGCCAAGGCTGCTGCCAAGCCGGCACGCAAGGTCGGCGCCAAGACCAGCGCGTCGGCCGATGTCCCCGCGACGGGCGCAGGCCCCAGCATCTCGGCCACCTGAGCCTGATCGGAGACCCGTCCTGGTCCACGCCCCGCGGGACTGGACGGGTGCCGAAGCGCCTGTTTCATGAGTACACGCAAGACGCCTGCTCACAAATCATCCCCTCGCAAGATCCCAACGCCGTCCGGTGCACGCATCGGGCTGGCCCTGGCAGGCGGCGGCCCCTTGGGGGCCATCTACGAGATCGGCGCGTTGTGCGCCATTGAGGAGTCCATCCGCGGACTCGACCTGCGCGACTGCCGCGGCTATCTGGGCGTGAGTTCGGGCGGCTTCATGGCCGCAGGCCTGTGCAACGGCATGAGCCCGCGCGAGTTGTCGAGCGTCTTCATCGAAAACAGCACGCCGGCGCCCGACCGCTTCGACCCCAACGAGCTGATGCGCCCGGACTGGCTCGAACTCCGCCAGCGCCTGGAGCGCCTGCCCGGCCTGCTGGCCGCCGCCAGCTGGCAGATGCTGGCCCAAGGGCGCGCGCCCATGAGCGCCCTCGAGCAATTGGGGCACGCCCTGCCCACCGGCTTGCTGTCGGGCGAGGCGCTGGCCCAGCAGGTGCACCGGCAATTCAGCATCAAGGGCCGCAGCGACGATTTCCGCCGCCTCAAGCACCGCCTGGTGCTGGTCGCGACCGACCTCGACAGCGGCGAGGCCGTGCTCTTCGGCATGCCCGGCTGGGATCATGTGCCGGTCTCGCGCGCCGTGCAGGCCAGCGCCGCCCTGCCGGGGCTGTTCCCGCCCGTGCTGATCGATGGGCGCCACTACGTCGACGGCGCGCTCAAGAAAACGCTGCACGCCTCCGTGCTGCTCGATGAAGGCGCCGATCTGCTGATCTGCGTGAACCCCCTGGTGCCCTACGCCTCCGAGGCATCGGAGACGGTCAGCGGCTCAGGCACGCACATCCCCAGCCTGGTCGAAGGCGGATTGCCGGTGGTGCTGTCGCAGACCTTCCGCTCATTGATCCACTCGCGGCTGGAGCTGGGCATGAAGGGCTACGCGCACAGCCACCCGAATGCCGACATCCTGCTGTTCGAGCCGTCCAAGCAGGACGCCGAGCTGTTCCTGGCCAACACCTTCAGCTACTCGCAACGCCGTCACCTGGCCGAGCATGCCTTCCAGTCCACGCGCCGCCAGCTGCTGGCCAACGCCGACGCCATCGAGGCCAAGCTCGCCCGCCATGGCTTGAGCCTGGACATCGAACGGCTGCTGGATCCTGGCCAGCATCTGGTGGCCGACGCGGCCCACACGGCCGATGCCGGCAGCCGCGCCCGCCTGACGCGCCAGGCGCTGATGCGCCTGGATCATGCCTTGAGCCAGCTCGAGGCGAAGTACAAAGTCTGACGCGGACTCAGGCCAGATAGCGGCTCTGCAAGTGGGCCTTGAAATGCGCCGGATTCAGGGTTTCGCCGCTGGCGCGCCGCACCAGTTCGGGCGTTTCCCAGCGGCTGCCCTGGGTCCAGATGCGGCTGCTGAGCCAATCGAACACCGGCTGCAGCTCGCCGCGCGCGATGTCGGCATCCAGCGCGGGCAGCTCGCGCCGCATGCTGGCGAACCACTGCGCCGCATACATCGCGCCCAGCGTGTAGCAGGGAAAATAACCAAACAAGCCAGCGCCCCAGTGCACGTCCTGCATGCAGCCGTCCTTGAAGTTGCCGCGCGTGTCCAGGCCCAGCAGCTCCATCATCTTCGCATCCCACAGCGCCGGGATGTCGTCGACCTCGATCTGGCCCTCGATCAGGGGGCGCTCGATCTCGTAGCGCAGGATCACATGGGCCGGATAGCTGACCTCGTCGGCATCGACCCGTATCAGTCCGCGGCTGACGCGCGTCAGCAGCCGGTACAGATTGCCGGGATCGAACGCCGGCTGCTCGCCCAGGTGCTGGATCAGCAGCGGCCTCAGCAAGGCGGCAAAGGCCGGGTGGCTGCCCAGCTGCATCTCGAATGACAGGCTCTGGCTCTCATGCAGGCCCATGGAGCGCGCCTGCGAGATCGGCAGGCCCAGCCAATCGCGCCGCAAGCCCTGCTCGTAGCGGGCATGGCCGGTTTCATGGATGGTGCCCATCAGGCTGGGCATGAAGGTGTCTTCGCGGTAGCGCGTGGTGATGCGGACGTCCTCGGGCACGCCGCCGCAGAAGGGGTGCGCGCTCTCGTCCAGGCGACCGGCCTCGAAATCAAAGCCCATCAGGCGCATGGCTTCCAGGCCGAGCGCGCGCTGCGCCTCCCTGGAGAACGGCCCGATCGGCTCCGTCACGCTCTCCTGCGCCTGCTTGTCGACGACGGTCTGGATCAAGCCCGGCAGCCACTGGCGCAGGTCGCCGAACACACGGTCGACCTCGGCCGTGCGCATGCCGGGCTCGTACTGGTCCATCAAGGCGTCGTAGGGCGACAGGCCCTTGGTCTCGGCCAGCAGACGCGCTTCCTGGCGCGACAGCTGCACCACCTCGCGCAGGTTCGTCACATAGGCCGACCAGTCGTTGGCGGCGCGCTGGGCGGGCCAGGCATGCTCGCAGCGCGAGACCGCCAAGGACTTGGCCTGCACCAGGGCCTGCGGCAAGGCATTGGCGGCAGTCCAGGCGCGCTGCATTTCGCGCAGGTTGGCGCGCTGCTCGTCGTCCAGGTTTTCGCCGCCGGCCTGGGCGAGCAAGCTCCTGAGCGCCGGCTCGGTGGCCATCTGGTGGACCAATCCGCCGAGCTCGGCCAGGGCCTGGGCGCGCGCCTCGTTGCCTTTGGTGGGCATGTTGGAGGCCTGGTCCCAGTAACCCAGCGCCTGGAAGTGGGCCAGTCGGTGCAATCGCAGATGACGCTGGCAGAGTTCGTCGTAGGCGGGTGTCGACATCAAAAATACTCCTGAATCTTTCGTGGGCCGAATTTATCCGGAAACTTGTCCAGGAACGGCCGGGGAAGCCCTCAGGACAAGGCCCAGACCATGGCCGCCGCCAGGCTCCAGTAGCGCAGGCCCTTGCCCACGGCCATGTAGCCCACGCAGGGCCAGAAAGGCAGCCTGAGCCAGCCGGCCACAGCGCACAAAGGGTCGCCCACCACCGGCAGCCAGGCCAGCAGGCAGGCCTTGGGTCCGAAGCGCCTCAGCCAGGCGGAGGCACGGACGTGCGAGGCGTCCTTGTGCCTGGCTTCCTCATAGACCTTCTCCGCGCCATAGCCCATGGCCCAGGTGATCGCGCCGCCCATGGTGTTGCCCAGGGTCGCCACGGCCAGCGTGGGCCAGAACAGGGTTGGATTGAGCTTGATCAGCGCCAGCACCGCCGGCTCGGAGCCCAGCGGCAGCAAGGTGGCGGACACCAGCGCGATCAGGAACACGGCCGGCAGGCCCAGCTTGGGCAGGGACAGCACGGCCAGCAGCCATTCCAGGCCGTGCATCACTTGATCTTCCATGGCCGCATTGTCGCCGAGCGGCCGGCTTCATGGGCGCGAGATCAGCGCCGGCCCGGCCACATGCGCAGCAAGGCGTTGTCGCGCACGACAAAGTGGTGGTACAGCGCCGCGGCCACATGCAGGCCCACCAGCACGAAGGCCAGGTCGGCGCCGAGTTCGTGCAGGTCCATCAGCTGGTCGGCCAGGTCGGGATTCTTGTCGATCAGGACCGGCAGGGTCAGGCCCCCGAAGAAGGGCACGGCGCGGCCGTCGGCGTTGCGCGTCAATATGCCCAGCACCGGCATCGCCAGCATCAACAGGTACAGCAGCCCCTGCACCGCCTTGGCCAGCAGCTGCTGCCAGCGCGGCGGCTGCGGCACGATGGGCGGCGCGGGCCGGGTCAGCACGATCAGGCGCACGATCAGCAGGCCCGGCACCAGCACGCCGAGCATGAAATGCCAGCTCAGCAGTTGCCGGCGGATCTCGCTGCCCTTAGGGAAGAACTCATGCAGCTCGACGCAAGCCACCAAGCCAATCAAGACCAGTGCCATCAGCCAATGCATGACAATGGCCGGCGATCCAAAACGCCTTGCTGCTTCTCGACGATTCATGGGCTTCTCCGCGATGTTCAATGGAGCGCATCATAGGGTCGCGATGGCAGACCGCTGAAAAGCGGCAGCCCTCAGGCCTGCTCGCGGCGCGAAACTGCGTTGGCATGGCCGGGCCCGCTGGCGATCCACAAGGCCAGACCCATCATGCCGCTGGCCAGCATGAAAGTCAGGCGCATGCCGCCGGCAATCGCCGGCGACGATGCTTGCCCGAGGTCCGTGCCGCCCACGGCCCAGGCGAACACGGCGCCCATGGCGGACGCGCCGATGATCAGGCCCAGGTTTCTCGACAGGCCCAGCCCGCCGGACACCAGGCCTTGGCGGCTCTTGGGGATCCGCGCCAGGACCAGGGTGCTGTTGGCCGCCTGGAAGAGCTGATAGCCCGGCGTCAGCACCGCGATGGCTGCGAGATACCCGGCCAGGCCGAACGCGTCCGGCACGACGGCCATCATGGCCGTGCCCGCCACGAGCATGAGCAGGCCGACGCGAAGCACCCGGCGCGCTCCCCACGCATCAACCGCCCGGCCGGCCGGCAGGCCGCTGGCGATCGAGATCAGCGGGCCGACCGACATCACGGCACCCACCCTCGCCGGCGTCAGGCCCATCCCCAGCCCCAGATAAAACGGACCCACCACCAGCGTGCTCATCATGACGGCGGCGACCAGGAGATTGCTGAGCAGATGGGACCGCATGGCCGGCTCGAACACGCCGCGCGGAGCCGGCGATGCCTGCTTCACCGAGCTTGCCTGTTGCGGCAGCGCCAGGACGCTGAAGATCAGGGCCAGCACGGCCAGCGGCACCTGCACCAGAAAGACACTCTTCCAACCCCATGCTGCCAGCAACATGCCGCCCAGCGCGGGACCCAGCGCCGTCCCCAGTGCGGACATGGTTCCGAGCAGGCCCATGGCGCGCCCCATTTGCGCGTCGCGCGCCGTTTCCCGCATCAGCGCCATCGTCAAGGTCATCAGGAACGCGGCGCCCAGGCCCTGCAGCGCCCGAGCCGCGACCAATTGCCAGAGCGTGGACGCGAGCCCGCAGGCCAAGGCGGCCAGGGCAAACAGCCCCAGGCCGAACAGCTGCATGCGCTTCAGCCCGTGCGCATCTCCGAGCCGCCCGGCGGGCGCTGCCATCAAGGTCAGTGTCGCGAGGTAGGCCACCACCACCCACTGGACATGGCTGAACGGCGCCGCGAACGCCTTGGCCAATGCCGGCAAGGCGATATTGGCAATGCTGGTGCTGAGCGAGGCCAGCAGCATCGCCAGCGCCAGCGCGGCCATGGCGATGCGATGCGTCGGGCCCGCGCCACTTGCTTTTGTTGATCCCATGGGGATGTCCTTTCGACTTGAAATGTGCTTGAAAATAAGTCTACGAATTGAAGTCGACTTGAGGTCAAGCATGGAATTTCTGGACATCGGCGAGGTGTCGGCGCGCTCCGGTTTGCGGGCCTCGGCGCTGCGCTATTACGAACAGGTCGGACTGATTGCCTCGGTCTCGCGGCGGGGCTTGCGGCAGCAGTTCCCGGCCGAGGTACTGCTGCAGCTCAAGCTGATCGCCATGGGACAGGCCGCCGGCTTCTCGCTGGACGTGATCGCCCAGATGTTCGGCAGGTTTGGCAGCAACAGCCACCCGAACCTGCCGCGCGCGGCCTTGCATGAACGGGCAGACGAACTGGACCGGCAGATCCGCAAGCTGACGGTCCTGCGCGACACCCTTTGCCATGTCGCGGAATGCCCCGCGCCCACCCATATGGAATGCCCGACGTTCAGGCGGCTGGTGGCCGCCGCCGGCAAGCGCAGCGCGAGCCCCATCAAGAAGCAGTAGGCCGGTAGGCCGCCTGCCCAGGACGCCAAATCGTTCACCCGCGAAGCCGCCCGGAGGGTCTGGCGGCAGGTATACTTCTGCCTCTTTTTTAAGCATTTCTTCCATGTCCCTCGCCACGCCGCCCTTGCCGGATGACGCCCTTGCGTCAGGTCCGCGGCTGGGAGTGCACACCCTGTCCAACCGGCTTTTCGTCGCGCCCATGGCCGGCGTCACCGACCGGCCCTTCCGCCAGCTGTGCCGGCGCCTGGGCGCGGGCTACGCAGTGTCGGAAATGGTCACCTCGCGCAAGGACCTCTGGAACAGCCTGAAGACCTCGCGGCGTGCCAACCACGACGGCGAGCCCGGTCCCATCGCCGTGCAGATCGCCGGCACCGACGCGCCGATGATGGCCGAGGCCGCCGCCTACAACGTGGCGCGCGGCGCGCAGATCATCGACATCAACATGGGCTGCCCGGCCAAGAAAGTCTGCAACAAATGGGCCGGCTCGGCGCTGATGCAGAACGAAGTGCTGGCGCTGGAGATCATCGAGGCCGTGGTGGGAGCCTGCGCGCCGCACGGCGTGCCGGTCACCTTGAAGATGCGCACCGGCTGGTGCGACGCCGAGAAGAACGCCCTGCGCCTGGCGCGCGCCGCCGAATCGGCCGGCATTGCGATGGTGACCGTGCATGGCCGCACCCGCGAACAGGGCTACAGCGGCCTGGCCGAGTACCACACGGTGGCGGCGGTCAAGGCGGCGCTGCGCATCCCGGTGGTGGCCAATGGCGACATCGACTCACCCGAAAAGGCCGCCCAGGTCCTGAAGTTCACCGGCGCCGACGCGCTGATGATCGGCCGCGCCGCACAGGGCCGGCCGTGGATCTTCAAAGAAATTGCGCACTACCTGGCCACCGGCGAGACCCTGCCCGCGCCCAAGGTGCTCGACGCCCGCGCCTGGCTGGTCGAGCACCTGCACGACCACTATGCACTTTACGGCGAGCTGACCGGCATGCGCAGCGCGCGCAAGCACATCGGCTGGGCCGTGCGCACCCTGCCCGGCGGCGAGAACTTCCGCCGCGAAATGAACGAACTGCAAAGCTGCGAGGCCCAGATCCAGGCCCTGAACCAATGGTTCGAGGCCCTGGCCGAGCAGCACGAGCGGCTGCCGCACCTGAACACAGCCGCGAATTCGGTCTGTGTTGCGGCCAACGATGAAGACCCAACAAGGCTACTGGCATGACGCCCAAACCCATTGACGCCTGCGTGCGCGAGAACCTGGAAATCTATTTCCGCGACCTCGAAGGCGAAATCCCCCATTCCCTGCACGACATGCTGATCCGGCTGGTCGAGAAACCGCTGCTCGAGGTCGTGATGCAGCAGGCCGAAGGCAACCAGAGCAAGGCGGCCGAATGGCTGGGCATCAACCGCAACACCTTGCGGCGCAAGCTCGGCGAACACGGCCTGCTGGGCGCGCAGAACTGAATCCCCCACACTTTTGGAAGCCTCCCCATGTCACATCTGACCGCACTGATCTCCGTGTCCGACAAGACCGGCATCGTCGAATTCGCCCAGGCCCTGCATGCGCTGAACGTGCGCCTGCTGTCGACCGGCGGCACCGCCAAGCTGCTGGCCGACGCCGGCCTGCCCGTCACCGAAGTGGCCGAGCACACCGGCTTCCCGGAAATGCTGGACGGCCGCGTCAAGACCCTGCATCCCAAGATCCACGGCGGCCTGCTGGCGCGCCGCGACCTGCCCGAGCACGTGGCCGCCATCGAGAAACACGGCATTGACACCATCGACATCCTGGCCGTCAACCTCTACCCGTTCGAAGCCACCGTCGCCAAGCCTGGCTGCACGCTGGAAGACGCGATCGAGAACATCGACATCGGCGGCCCGGCCATGGTGCGCTCCGCCGCCAAAAACTGGAAGGACGTCACGGTGCTGACCGACGCCAGCCAGTACGCCGGCGTGCTGGCCGAACTCAAGGCCGCGGGCAAGACCAGCGACAAGACCCGCTTCGCCTGCAGCGTGGCCGCCTTCAACCGCATCGCGCAGTACGACGCCGCCATCAGCAACTACCTGAGCGCCCGCCAGGACGACGGCGGCCTGGCCGAATACCCCGCGCAGATGAACAGCACCTTCGTCAAGGTGCAGGACCTCCGCTACGGCGAGAACTCGCACCAGAGCGCCGCGCTCTACCGCGACCTGCACCCGGCCCCCGGCTCGCTGGTGACGGGCAAACAGCTGCAAGGCAAGGAACTCTCCTACAACAACATCGCCGACGCCGACGCAGCCTGGGAATGCGTCAAGGCCTTCGACGCGCCGGCCTGCGTCATCATCAAGCACGCCAACCCCTGCGGCGTGGCCGTGGCCGCCAGCGCAGCCGAGGCCTATGCCAAGGCCTTCAAGACCGACCCGACCTCGGCCTTCGGCGGCATCATCGCCTTCAACCGCCCGGTTGACGCGCAAGCGGCCCAGCTGGTGTCCAAGCAGTTCGTCGAGGTGCTGATGGCCCCCAGCTTCAGCGAGGAGGCACGCGCCATCTTCGCCGGCAAGCAGAACGTACGCCTGCTCGAGATTGCCCTGCCGCCGGGCGGCGACACGCCGTTCTCGCAAGGCCGCAACGCGATGGACAGCAAGCGCGTCGGCTCGGGCCTGCTGCTGCAGACCGCTGACAACCATTTCCTCAAGGCCGCCGACCTGAAGGTCGTCACCGCCAAGCAGCCCAGCGCCGAGCAGTTGCAGGACCTGCTGTTCGCCTGGACCGTGGCCCAGTACGTCAAGAGCAATGCCATCGTGTTCTGCGCCGGCGGCATGACGCTGGGCGTGGGCGCCGGCCAGATGAGCCGCATCGACTCGGCCCGCATCGCCTCCATCAAGGCCGAGAACGCCGGCCTGACGCTGCAAGGCTCGGCCGTGGCGAGCGACGCCTTCTTCCCCTTCCGCGACGGCCTGGACGTGGTGGTCGACGCAGGTGCCAGCTGCGTGATCCAGCCCGGCGGCAGCATGCGCGACGACGAGGTGATCGCCGCCGCCAACGAACGCGGCATCGCCATGGTATTCAGCGGCGTGCGGCATTTCCGCCATTGATCTCCATGACGCGGTGACGCGGCCGGGCTTGACGCTGGCAGGCGCGCCATGACCTTCGGCTACAACCCGCGATACTGCGCGGCGAGCTGCCCGGCGGCAACGGCCAGATCCCATCAGCGCCTGGCTGAACGCAGGTCTCACCGGCAGCGATGGCACGGTCGAGGAACCCTGCGACTTCACGCAGAAGTTCTCCAGGGCCTCGGTGCTGATCGACCATTGCTGCCGCGGCCTGCGCGCCAAGGCCACGCAGCTGCGCTGGCAGGGACCATGCCCTGGCAACAGCGCACAGCAGTGCACACTGGCCAGTTTGAACTGAACCTGCGCACCCACCGATGTGCTACTCTGCACTGACGACGTAACACATGGGACCAAGACCATGAGCGAAGCAACCTACACCTTCCGCGTCGACGAAGCGCTGAAGAACGAGTTCTCCACGGCCGCAAAAGCCCGTGATCGCACCGGTGCGCAACTCCTGCGGGACTTCATGCGCGAATTCGTGCAGCAGCAACAGGAAGCGGCCGAACATGACGCCTGGTTTCGCCGACAAGTGCAAGCCGGCCTCAAATCCGCCAAGGCCGGTCGCTTGGTGCCGGCCACCGAGGTCGAAGCCAAGTTTGCCGCCCGCCGCGCAGCCTCGCGCCGCCGGATTGAATCATCCAAATGATCGAATTCATCGAGACCCGGCCACCTGAAACATCACCAGGAGAGTAGGGACTTGCCTCTAGCCCAGGGCCAATCCGCTTGGCCCCTGGCATCAATTGCGCGTACCCTCGGCCCCCAAGCCACAAGGAGTAACGATGGACGCATCCATCCAAGAGCGCCTGCATCTGATCCTGCAGCAGCAGCAGCGCGCCTACGCCGCAGAGCGCAACCCCTCGCTCGCCGTCCGCCGCGACCGCCTGCAACGCCTCATCGCGATGACGCAAAAGCACGCGCTCGCACTGGCCGACGCGATCTCCAAGGACTTCGGCCACCGCGCTCGGCAGGAAAGCCTGCTGCTCGATATTTTCTCCGTGGAGTCCGGCGCCAAGCATGCGCTCAAGCATCTGCGCGGCTGGATGAAGCCGCGTCGCGTGCCCACGGCGCTGCACTTCCTGCCCGCCAGCAACCGGCTGATCCGCCAGCCGCTGGGCGTGGTGGGCATCGTGTCGCCCTGGAACTACCCCTACTACCTGAGCATGGCGCCTGCGCTGGCGGCGCTGGCAGCCGGCAACCGCGTGATGCTCAAACCCTCGGAAGCCACGCCGGAAACCTCGACGCTGATGGCGCGCATCGTGGCGGAGTTCTTCGCGCCGGACGAGATGCAGGTCGTGACCGGCGACGCCGACCTGGGCCGCGCCTTCACGCACCTGCCCTTCGACCACCTGTTCTTCACCGGCTCGACCGCGGTAGGCCGGCTGGTGGCGCAGGCCGCCGCGCAAAACCTGACCCCGGTCACGCTGGAACTGGGCGGCAAGTCGCCCGCCCTGGTCGACCGCGGCGCACCCTTGCAGCAGACCGCCGAGCGGCTGGCCTTCGGCAAGCTGCTCAATGCCGGACAGACCTGCGTGGCGCCCGACTACCTCCTGGTGCCCGAGGAGATGGTCGAGCCGCTGGCCAAGGCCCTGACGGACACGGTGCGCCGCTTCTACCCCAGCCTGGACAAGAACCCCGACTTCAGCTCGATCGCCAGCCCGCGCCACTTTGCAAGGTTGCAAGGCCTGCTGGACGACGCCAAGGCGCGCGGCGCGCGCCTGATTCCCACGCATGACGAGATCCCCGGCGGCACGAAGATGGTGCCGCACCTGCTGCTGCAGGTGAACGAGGACATGGCCGTGATGCGCGAGGAAATCTTCGGGCCGCTGCTGCCCATCGTGCCCTACCGCCAGGTCGACGAAGCGCTGGCCTACATCAACCGGCACGAACGGCCGCTGGCGATGTACTGGTTCGGCACCGACAAGGACCGGCGCGCGCAGGCGCTGACGCAAACCCATGCGGGCGGCGTCACCGTCAACGACTGCATCTGGCACCTGGGCCAGGAAGACCAGCCCTTCGGCGGCGTCGGCGCCAGCGGCATCGGCGCCTACCACGGCGAGTTCGGCTTCCGGACCTTCAGCAAGGAAAAGCCGGTCTTCATCCAGTCGCGCTTCGCGGGCACCAAGTTGTTCCACCCACCCTACGGCAAGACCTTCGATCGCTTGCTCGCCCTTTTGAAGAGCATCGTATGAAACGCCGCAGCCTGCTCAAGCTCGGCCTCGGCGGCGCCGTGGTGCTGGCCGTGGCCGGTACCGGCATCGGCCTGATTCGCCCCGGCTTCAAGGACGGGCGCATGAGCGAAGCCACGCGCGCCTGGATGGGCGCAGTGGCGCTGGCGCTGCTCGACGGCGCCTGGCCGGCGCCCGGCCCGGCGCGCGACCGCGCCCTGCAGGCGCATCTGGCGGCCCTGGACCAGACCATGGCCGGCTTCACGGTGCCGGTGCGCCAGGAGCTCTCGCAACTCTTCAGCCTGCTGAACGGCAGCGCGGGCCGCCTCGGCCTGACCGGCCTGCTGCACGACTGGTCGGCCTGCAGCAGCGCCGACATCCTGGCGGCGCTCGATGCCATGCGCCATTCAGGCCTCGCCTTGAAACAGCAGGCCTACCACGCGCTGCGCGATCTCAACTACGGCGTGTTCTTTGCCGATCCCGCGCATTGGTCCTTGATGGGCTACCCCGGCCCCAGAGAAATTGCATGACTCAGATTCCTGATCCGATCAAGGCCGGTCTGGCGTCAGGCTGGAAGGTACTGGGCGGCGGCCATGGCCCGCTGCCGAACAGCCTGGACTGCGACGTCGCCATCGTCGGCAGCGGCGCCGGCGCGGGCGTCAGCGCCGAGCTGCTGGCCCAGGCCGGCTTCAAGGTGGTGATGGTCGAGGCCGGACCGCTGCGCTCCAGCTCCGATTTCCGCCAGCGCGAGAGCGACGCCTACCCGGCGCTCTACCAGGAGGGCGCCGCGCGCAAGACCGCCGACAAGGCCATCAACATCATGCAGGGCCGCTGCGTGGGCGGCTCCACCACGGTCAACTGGACCAGCAGCTTCCGCACCCCGCCCGGCACGCTCGATTTCTGGCGCGAGCGCTACGGCCTGGAAGACGCCACCGAGGCCGCGATGGCGCCCTGGTTCGAGCAGATCGAGCAGCGCCTCAACATGCACGAATGGGAGACCTCGCCCAATGCCAACAACGAGGTGCTGCGCCGCGGCGCCGCCAAGCTGGGCATCGAGGCGCCCGTCATCCATCGCAATGTCAAGGGCTGCTGGAACCTGGGCTCCTGCGGCATGGGCTGCCCGACCAACGCCAAGCAGTCGATGCTGCTGACCACCATCCCCGCGGCGCTGGACCTGGGCGCCACCCTGCTGGTGCAGACGCGTGCAGAACGGCTGGAGCTGAGCGGCACCGATGACCAAACTCAGGTCCAGGCCCTGATCTGCCGTCCCGTGAACCTGGACGACAGCCCGGCCGGCCCCGAACTGCGCATCACCGCCCGCCACTACATCGTGGCCGGCGGCGCCATCAATTCGCCCGCCCTGCTGCTGCGCTCCAAGGCGCCGGACCCGCACGGCTTGCTGGGCAAGCGCACCTTCCTGCATCCGGTGGTGATCTCCTCGGCGCAATTCGAGGAACGCATCGAAGGCTGGTCAGGCGCGCCGCAAAGCATCTACTCCGACCATTTCATGCACATCGGCTCCATCGACGGACCGCTCGGCTTCAAGCTCGAAGTCCCGCCGCTGCACCCGTCCCTGATGAGCGCCACCATGACCGGCCTCGGGCCGACCTCGATCGCCGAGCTGGGCCGCTTCCCGCACGCACAGGCCATGCTGGCGCTGCTGCGCGACGGCTTCCATCCGCAGTCCGAAGGCGGCAGCGTGGCGCTCAAGGACGACGGCAGCCCGGTGCTGGACTACCCCCTGACCGAGGTCGTGATGGAAGGCGCGCGCCGCGCCTTGCTGACCATGGCGCAAATCCAGTTCGCGGCCGGCGCCCTGTCGGTCACGCCCATGCACGAGGCCGCGCCCGCCTACACGAGCTGGGAGCAGGCCCAGGCCGGCATCCAGGCGCTGGCCCTCAAGCCCCACGTCACCCGCGTCGTCTGCGCCCACGTGATGGGCGGCTGCGCCATGGCCGCCGACGCCCAGCGCGGCGTGGTGCGCCCCGACGGCCAGCACTGGCAGATCGGCAAGCTATCGATCCACGACGGCTCGGTGTTCCCGACCAGCATAGGCGCCAATCCGCAGCTGTCGGTGTACGGGCAGGCGGCGCGGATGACGGCGGGGCTGGTCAAGCGCTTGAAGGGCTGAGTGCCCTGAGTCCCACTCGCGTGGCCCTGCTACGATGCTCGGAAACGAGCCGGCCCCGCGCTGGCGCTTTCCCAGTCCACACCGTCAGCACTTCACCCCCATGCGCATCCTCGGCATCGACCCCGGCCTGCAGACCACCGGATTCGGCGTGATCGAGGCCGAGGGGCCGCATCTGAGCTACGTGGCCAGCGGCACGATACGCACGAGCAGCGTGGACCAGGGCGACCTGCCGGCGCGCCTGAAGATCATCTTCGACGGCGTGCGCGAGGTCACGGCGCGCTACCAGCCGCAGTGCGCGGCGGTGGAAATCGTGTTCGTCAACGTCAATCCGCAGTCCACGCTGCTGCTGGGCCAGGCGCGCGGCGCGGCGCTGACGGCGCTGGTCTCGAACGACCTGGCCGTGTCCGAATACACCGCGCTGCAGATGAAGAAGGCCATCGTCGGCCACGGCCATGCCAAGAAGGACCAGGTGCAGGCCATGGTCCAGCGTCTGCTGAACCTGCCGGCCCTGCCGGGCAAGGACGCGGCCGATGCGCTAGGCCTGGCCATCATGCACGCGCACGCCCGCGTCTCCTTCGAAGCCATGAGCCGCAACACCACCCTGCAGCGGCGCCAGCATGCGCAGTTCAGGGGCGGGCGGACGTATTGAGCATGACGGCATCTCCCCAGACGCTGGCGCAACTGGTACTCGGCTTCGTGCGCCGGCACGCACGCGCCTATGCCCTGGCGGCGCTGATGCTGCTCGTGATCGCAGTGATGACGGTCTGGATTCCGCGCCAGGTGGGCCATGTGATCGACGGCCTGGCACAGCACCGCCTGGCCGGAAAAGGCCTGTTGCTGGAGCTCGGCAAGCTGGTGCTGGCGGGCGCTTGCGTCTACCTGCTGCGCGCGGGCTGGCGCCTGACCCTGTTTGCGGCGTCCTACCAATTGGGACGGGACCTGCGCACCCGCCTGTACCGACAGATGACGCTGCAGGGCCCGCGCTTCTTCCAGCGCCAGCGCACCGGCGACCTGATGGCGCTGGCGACCAACGACGTCGACGCCGTCGAGATGGCCGTCGGCGAAGCCATGCTGGCCGCCTTCGACGGCAGCCTGACGCTGCTGCTGGTACTGGGCATGATGCTGCTGGGCGTGGACTGGCGCCTGGCGCTGGCGTCCCTGGTGCCCTTCCCCTTGATGGCGCTGTCGTTCTGGTACGTGTCGGAGCAGGTGCACCAGGCCTGGAAGGCCTCGCTGGAGCGCTTCTCCACGCTCAACCAGCATGTGCAGGACAGCCTCAGCGGCGTGCGCACCCTGCGCGCGCTGGGCCTGGCCGAGCGCAGCGCGGCGCAGTTCAGCGCTCTGGCCGACCATGCCGGCGAAGCCGCCTACCAGGCGCAGCGCTGGGAAGCCGCCTACGAGCCGGCCGTGGGCATGACGCTGGGTCTGGCCATGGTGATCGCATTGGGCATGGGCGGCTGGCTGGTGTCGCGCCATGAGCTCAGCATCGGCCAGCTCACCTCCTTCACCATGTACCTCGGACAGCTGATCTGGCCCATGTTCGCCGCCGGCTGGGTGTTGTCGCTGCTGGAGCGCGGCCGCGCCGGCTGGGGCCGGTTGCAGCCCGTCCTGGACGCGCCGGCCACGCTAGCCGACAGCGGCCAGGCCGAGTGGCCGCCCGGCGCCACGCTGCACATGAAACAGGTCGATTTCGGCTACCCCGAGGCCGCACAGCCCGCGCTGCACGAAATCTCACTGGCCCTGGCGCCAGGCCAGACCCTGGGGTTGGTCGGCCCCACGGGCGCGGGCAAATCCACGGTGTTGAACCTGCTGCTGCGCCAGTTCGAACCTGAGGCGGGGCAGATCTCGCTCGACGCGGCCGCAGGCACGGCGCGCCCGCTGACCGATCTGAGCCTCGCCGCCTTGCGCCGCCGCATCGCCTGGGTGCCGCAGGAGCCGTTCCTGTTCTCCGCCTCGATCGCCGACAACATCGCCCTGGCCCGCCCCGAGGCCACGCGCGAACAAGTGATGGAAGCGGCCCGGCTGGCCGACGTGCACGACGACGTGATGGGCCTGCCGCAGGGCTACGACACCCTGGTGGGCGAGCGCGGCGTGAGCCTCTCGGGCGGCCAGCGCCAGCGCGTCGCAATTGCACGCGCACTGCTCAGCGAGGCCTCCATCCTCCTGCTGGACGACGCACTCTCGGCCGTCGACACCGGCACCGAAACCCGCATCCTCGGTCACTTGCGCGAGCTGCGCCAGGCCGACCGCAACCGCAGCCTGATCGTCGTCAGCCACCGCCTGAGCGCCGTGATGGATGCCGACCACATCGTCGTACTGCGCAAGGGCCGCATCTGCGAGCAGGGCCGCCACGATGCGCTGCTGGCGCATGTCGATGCCCATGGCCACGCTGGCTGGTATGCAACGCAATGGCGCTACCAGCAGCTGGAGATGACGCTATGACGGCCGCACCCGAGAAGGTTGAAAAAACGGTCGAACACCCCAATCCCTGGTCTTCGGTGGGCCTGCTGGTGCACGCGGCGCGGCCCGAGCGCAAGCCTCTGCTCTGGGGCCTGCTGTGGCTGATCGTCTGCGCCGGACTGGAAGCCCTTGGGCCGGCGCTGGGCAAGCGCTTCATCGACGCCCACCTGATACCGGAGCATTTCGATCTGCACGCCATGGCACTGTTGCTTGGCGTCATGCTGGCCAGCAGCTGGTCGGCCGCCTGGATACGCTATGCCCAACTCGCGCGCATGGCAGGGGTGGCGCGACGCTCGGTGCTGCGGCTGCGCGAACAGGTCTACACGCATGTCCTGAACCTGCCCATGCGCTTCTTCGACCATGCCATCACCGGCCAGTTGGTCAGCCGCGTCACCAACGACACCGAGGCCGTCAACATGCTGTATCGGCAGGTGCTGTTCGTGATGCTCGACTCCGGCCTGGTGGTGCTGGGCGCCATGGTGGCCATGGCCTGGCTGGACTGGCATCTGATGCTGATCGTGCTGACCCTGGTGCCTGCCTGCGCGCTGATCATCTGGTTCTACCAGCGCTGGAGCGCACCCGCCGTGCAATGGGCCCGCGAGCTGCGCAGCGACATCAACGCGCAGATGGCCGAGAGCGTGGCCGGCATGGCGGTGCTGCAGGCCTCGGGCGCGGCGCAGCGCTTTGCGGCACGCTTTGCAAAGACCAACAGCACCCATCTCGACGCCCGCATCAAAGAACTCAGCGCCAACGCCTGGCTGCTGCGCCCGGCGCTGGACCTGCTCAACGTCGGGCTGATCGTGACGGTGATCTACGGCTTCGGTCAGCGTGAGATGTCCACCGTGGAAGTGGGCCTGCTGTACGCCTTTCTCGGCTACATCGCCCGCGTGGTCGAGCCGCTGATCCAGATCACCATGCAGTTCAGCCAGTTGCAGCAGTCCATGGTCGCAGCCTCGCGCGTCGGCACCCTGCTGACACGCGAGCAACCGAGCGCGCCGCCGACGGGGACCGGACAGGTCACCCAGGGCGGCATCCAGATCCGCGACCTCAGCTTTGCCTACGCCAATCATTCATCGACCGATCCCCACTGGGTGCTCAAGCATCTGAACCTGGACATTGCGCCGGGCAGCTTCGTCGGCATCGTCGGCCACACGGGCTCGGGCAAGTCGACGCTGCTGTCGCTGCTGCTGCGCTTCTATGAGGCGCAGCAGGGAGCTATCACGATCGACGGCCACGCCTTGCACAGCATTCCCGACGCCGCATTCCGCGCCGCCATCGGCCTGGTGCCGCAGGAGCCTTACCTGATGTCGGCCAGCGTGCGCGAGAACATCAGCATGGGCCGCGCCGTTCCCGAGACCGCTGTGATTCAAGCCGCGCATGACGCCCACATCCACGAGGTGATCGCAGCCCTGCCGCAGGCTTACGACACGCTGCTCGGCGAGGGCAGCGCGCGCGTCTCGACCGGGCAAAAACAGCTGATCGCGATGGCGCGGGCGCTGGCCGGCAAGCCGCGCATCCTGTTCCTTGACGAGGCCACGTCCAACATCGACAGCGCCACCGAACTGCTGATCTCGGACGCGCTGCGCGCCCTGCGCGGCAAGGTCACCGTGGTCGCCATCGCGCACCGTCTCTCCACCATCCGCGAAGCCGACCAGATCGTGGTGCTCAATCATGGCGAGCTGGCCGAGCGCGGCACCCACGCCGAGCTGATGCAGATCGACAACGGCCTCTACCAGCGCCTGGTGATGCTGCAGGCGATCGAGGCCGATGAAGAGGCGGCGGATGAAGACTTGGTCAGCGCCTGATCCATTTCACCAACTCGCGGGATCGACGCTGTAAAAGTCGCTCAGAAGCTGATACAGCTCGACATGCTGGGCCTGCATGACCTGCGGTCGCATGAAGAAGGTTTCGGTGCTCACCGCGAAGAACTCGGCCGGGTTGGTGGCGGCATAGTCGTCAAGCACCCGCGGCCTGTCCAACCGGATCTGCCAGCGCAGCGTGCTGTACTCGCGGCCCATCACCTCGGACCAGCGGCGCGCCCGTTGTCGCGTGGCAAGCGCCGGCGCGCCATTGGTGGGGCCGGCCTCGCCGTCGAGCTGGTGGGCAAACTCGTGCAGCACGACGTTGCGCCCGGTCTCCTGCCCGTGCCGCGCATCGTTCAGCACATCGTCCCATGACAGCACGATCTGACCCGCGCCGCCCGACCAGGACTCCCCCACCAGCGTTTCGCGCCACTCATGGTGCACACCCGCCGCGTCGGCGCGGCTGCGCGGGGCGACGAAAGCGCCGGGATAGACCAGGATGCGGCCGACCTGCGGAAAATAGTCCACCGGCCGATTCAGCAAGAGCAGACAGGCCTGGGCCGCGATGATGACGCGCATCTCTTCGGTCAGCACCAAATCGGCGCAGCCGACAAAGGCCTTTTCCGCCAGGAATACCTTGATGTGCTGCTTGAGCTGCAGCTGCAAGTCCGCCGGCAGCTGCCGGTACAGCGGCAGGTTCTTGCGCAGAATGCGCCGCCAATGCGCAGGAAAGGCACGCCGCCCCAGGCGCGAACGGCGCCACGCCATCAGCCTGGGTCCGAAGATGAACCAGGTCAAAAGCCCCGCAGCAAACAGAATCAGAATGAGAAGCGGCACGTCAACCTCGAATTCGCTTCCGACCCATATGGGGGTGGGCGGCGAGTTTCAAGATGGGACCGTGGCAACTACAGCATGACAGCCAGGCGCTCAAGGATCAGCACCGCGAAAAATCCCAGGCCGGCGAGCACGGTCCACCGCATCAAAAATATGCCGCGCCGACGCCAGATCACCTGGCGCGTGCCGATGTACATGGCAAAGCAAAGGACGGCCGCCACCATCAGCAGCTCAAACACCAATCGGAACATGGTCATGCGGCCAGGCTCCGCTTCACCACGCCGGTGCCAATTCCGCAAAACCGCGCGGCGCTTGCGAGTCGTCGTCGAAGGTCACCAGCTCATAAGCCGAAGCATCGGCCAACAAAGCGCGCAGCAGCTTGTTGTTGAGCTCGTGGCCGCCCTTGAACGAGGTGTAGGCGCCCAGCATCGGGTGGCCGGCCACCTGCATGTCGCCGATGGCGTCGAGGATCTTGTGCTTGACGAATTCGTCGTCGTAGCGCAGTCCGTCGGCGTTGAGCACGCGGTAGTCGTCGACGACGATGGCGTTGTCCATGGCGCCGCCCAGGGTCAGGCCACGCGAGCGCATCAGCTCGATGTCGGCGGTCATGCCGAAGGTGCGGGCGCGCGCGATGTCGCGCTTGTAGGTGCCGGACCCCATGTCGAACACGAAGCGCTGGCCGGTCGCCGACACGGCCGGATTGTCGAACTCGATCTCGAAGCTGAGGGTGTAGCCGTGATGCGGCTCCAGCTTCGCCCACATCAGGCGCTTGCCTTCGCCCTGGCGCACTTCGACGGTCTTCTTGACGCGCAGGAAGGTCTTGGGCGCGTTCTGCAGCTCGATGCCGGCGCTTTGGAGCAGGAACACGAAGCTGGCTGCCGAGCCGTCCAGGATGGGCACCTCGTCGGCGTTGATGTCGACGTACAGATTGTCCAGCCCCAGGCCGGCGCAGGCCGACAGCAGATGCTCGATGGTCTGCACGCGCGGCGCGCCGGGGTCGCCGCCGGGGCTCACGGTCGTGGCCATGCGGGTGTCGCAAACCGTTTCGGGGCGCACCGGGATGTCGACCGGCGAACTGAGGTCGGTGCGACGGAACACGATGCCGGTATTGGGTGCGGCGGGCCGCAGGGTGATCTCGACTTTTTGACCGCTGTGTATGCCCACGCCCACGGCACGCGTCAGCGACTTGATGGTTCTTTGCTTCAGCATGGGTTCATTGTCGGCGATTGCGCCATTCCTTGTTGTCAAGCAATGAAAACGGCCTGCAAACCGGTCAGGGTTTGCAGGCCGATAAATCGCAGCAAGCTGCGAGAGAGAGTCCAAATTCTTATGGTTTCATTGCAGTTGCCAGTTCCAATTCAGTCGGCCTGCTTGCGCAGGAAGGCCGGGATCTCGATCTCGTCCATGCCGTTAGACGACAGCGCCTCGACCTTGGCGGCGGCGGTGCGCCCATGGCGCCACACGCTGGGGCTGGACGCGCCGGCGGCAAAGTCGCTGGCCGTCATGACCGGCGAGTGCGTCATCGAAGAGGCCGCGCCGGACATCATGACGGGCTGCGACAGCACGGGCATGTTGTCGGTACCGGTGCGCAGCACCTGCTGCTGTTGCACCACTTGCAGCGGCGCCTGCTGGCGCGCTCGCGCCGACGACAGGCCGGTGGCGATCACGGTGACGCGCATCGCGTCGCCCAGCGAATCGTCGTAGGCCGTGCCGTAGATGATGTGCGCGTCTTCAGCCGCATAGCGCTTGATGGTATTCATCGCATTGCGCGACTCGCTCAGCTTGAAGTTGTTGCGGCTCGCGGCAATCAGGACCAGCACACCGCGCGCGCCGGACAGGTCGATGCCTTCCAGCAGCGGGCAGGCCACGGCTGCCTCGGCTGCCTTGGTGGCGCGGTCCGGACCGGTGGCTTGGGCCGTGCCCATCATGGCCTTGCCGGGTTCGCTCATCACGGTCTTGACGTCCTCGAAGTCGACGTTGACCAGGCCCGGGATGTGAATGATGTCGGAAATGCCGCCAACTGCATTCTTCAGCACGTCATTGGCGTGCGCGAAGGCTTGATCTTGCGTAACGTCGTCGCCCAGCACGTCGAGCAGCTTTTCGTTCAGCACGACGATCAGCGAGTCGACATGGGACTCGAGTTCGGTCAGGCCGGCATCGGCGGCCTTGATGCGGCGGTTGCCTTCGAATTCGAAGGGTTTGGTCACCACACCGACGGTTAGGATGCCCATTTCACGGGCCACGCGGGCGATCACGGGTGCAGCGCCGGTGCCGGTGCCGCCGCCCATGCCGGCCGTGATGAACAGCATGTGCGCGCCGCTGATCGATTCGCGGATGCGGGCTTCCGCCTCTTCGGCGGCGGCCTTGCCCATTTCGGGTTTGGCGCCAGCGCCCAGGCCCGTCGTGCCCAATTGCAGGAGCTGATCGGCCTTGGAACGATTGAGGGCTTGAGCATCGGTATTGGCGCAGATGAATTCCACGCCCTGCACACCCTGGCTGATCATGTGTTCAACGGCATTACCACCACCGCCACCTACGCCAATCACCTTGATCTGGGTGCCTTGGTCAAACTCTTCGATCATTTCAATCGGCATATCAAACCTCCTTGCGTAATTGTGCAGTATTCAGCCCCGGAAAACCACAGGGATGACCCTTTATTTCAAAACTTTGGCAGTATTTTTCCGACATGAGCACCCCCTGTGTCAGATTTATGCCGCATGCAGCGGCGGATTTAGAAATTACCCAGGAACCAATCCTTGGCGCGGCTGAAGAAGGTATTGACGGAACCCGCCTGCTGGGCTGCCTTCAAACCTCGCGTACGCGACAAGCGCGCGTCTTCCAACAAACCCATCACGGTGGCCGAGCGCGGATTCGCCACCATATCGAACAAAGCGCCGCTATAGGTGGGATTGCCGCGCCGCACAGGTTTCAGAAATATGTCTTCGGCCAGTTCCACCATACCCGGCATGACGGAGGCGCCACCGGTCAGGACAATGCCCGAGGACAGCAATTCCTCATATCCGCTTTCGCGTATCACCTGGGCCACCAGCGCGAATATTTCCTCGACGCGGGGCTCAATAACTCCGGCCAGCGCCTGTTTTGACAACATTCTCGGCGCGCGATCGCCCAAACCCGGCACCTCGACCTGGTCGGTGGGATCGGCCAGCATTTGTTTGGCGACGCCATGCTCGACCTTGATTTCCTCGGCGTCCTTGGTGGGCGTGCGCAGCGCCATCGCAATATCGCTGGTGATCAAATCCCCGGCAATCGGTATCACGGCGGTATGCCGGATCGAACCGCCGGTGAATATCGCCACGTCGGTCGTGCCGGCGCCAATATCCACCATCGCAACGCCCAAATCGCGCTCGTCCGAGGTCAGCGCGGCCAGGCTGGACGCACTCGGATTGAGCACCAGGGTTTCCACCTCCAGGCCGCAGCGGCGCACGCACTTGATGATGTTCTCGGCGGCGCTTTGGGCGCCGGTCACAATGTGCACCTTGACCTCCAGGCGGCCGCCGCTCATGCCGATCGGCTCCTTAACCTCGTGGCCGTCGATGACGAATTCCTGCGGCTCGACCAGCAGCAGGCGCTGGTCGTTGGGGATGTTGATGGCCTTGGCGGTTTCCACCACGCGGGCGACGTCTACCGGCGTCACTTCCTTGTCGCGGACGATCACCATGCCGGTCGAGTTCTGGCCGCGGATGTGGCTGCCGGTGATGCCGGTGTAGACGCGCGTGATCTTGCAGTCGGCCATCATCTCGGCTTCCTTGAGCGCCTGCTGGATCGATTGCACCGTCGCATCGATGTTGACGACCACGCCGCGCTTGAGTCCATGCGAAGGCGCCACGCCCAGGCCGGCAATGCGCAATTCGCCATTGCCCATGACCTCGGCCACGACCGCCATGATCTTGGCGGTGCCGATGTCGAGTCCGACGACCAAATCCTTGTATTCCTTGGCCATATCTACATCCTCAGTTCTTCTTGGGCACCGCCTTGGGTGCCTTTTGTGGGTTGGGGGTGGTCGACACGCCGGCCAGACGCACGGCGTATCCATCGTTGTGGCGCAGGTCGGCGCTCAGCAAGGCGGTCCGGTAGCGCGAGGTCAGCTGGGTGATGCTCGCAACGAATTGCGCATAACGCGCCAACACCTCGTCATCGCTGCCACGCCCCAGTTCGATGACCACGCCCTTTTCCAGCGTGGCGCGCCAGGAGCCGCGCCCTGACAGGTCGAGCCGCTCGACGATGTCGTCCAGCAATTGCGTGCGCGACTGCACCTGCTTCCACATCTCCAGCATGTGGGCCGAGGCGCCCGCCGGGCCGGACAGCAAGGGCAGGTCTTCATCCTCGACGTCGCCGAGGTTGGCCTGGAACACCTCGCCAAAGCTGTTCACCAGCATGCGGTCCTCGCTGGCTTCGCTGGCGGCATCGGCGCCCTCGACCTTGGTTTCCCAGTAGGCGGCGGGCTGGTGCTCCTCCAGCCTGACCTTGATCAGGTTGGGCCAGACGCGCTGCACCACGGCCTTGCGCACCCAGGGCACGGCCTCGAAGGCGCGCCGTGTCTGCTGCAGGTTCATGCTCAGGAAACTGCCGCGCAGATGCGGCACGGCGTTGGCCCGCAGGGACGCCGCGCTGTTGCGGTTCACATCACCTTCCACCTGAATGGCGCGCACGGCGAAAAAGTGCAGGCGCGTCATCCATTGCAACGCGCCTGCCAGGGCCACCAGCAGCACGCCCAGCGCCATGAGCGCCGCCACGCCGTTCATCAGACGGACGTCTGGCGGCAGCGGCATGGCCGGGCTGGGGTTGCGGAGGTCGGCGCGCATGGTGGATGGGGTCGGTCAGCCCTGCGTTTGTCCAGAAATGTCCGGCACCTTGCCGTCGGTGCGCGCCTGCGCCAGCAGCCACAGGCACAGCTGTTCGTAGCTGATGCCGGCCGCCTTGGCCGACATGGGCACCAGCGAATGCGAGGTCATGCCCGGCGAGGTGTTCATCTCCAGCAGGAAGGCCTGCCCGTCGCTCTGGCGCAGCATCAGATCGGCACGGCCCCAGCCGCGGCAGCCCAGCGAGCGGTAGGCGTCCAGCACGATGGCCTGGACAGCGCGCTCCTGCTCGGGCGGCAGCGTGCCCACGTGGTACTGCGTGGAATCGGTGAAGTACTTGTTCTGGTAGTCGTAATTGCCCTGCACCGCCTCGATGCGGATGACGGGCAGCGCTACTGCATCAGCGCCCTCGCCCAGCACCGGGCAGGTCAGCTCCCAGCCATCGACGAATTCCTCGCACAGGATTTCGTCGTCGTAGCGGGCCGCGAGCTCCACCGCTTCCTGCATATCGGAATAGCCCATGGCCTTGGAGATGCCGATGGTCGACCCCTCGTGCGGCGGCTTCACGAACACCGGCAGGCCCAGTTCGTCCGGCACGGCGCGGATGCGCTCGCGCGTCAGCTCGGCCTTCTTGAGCCGCACATAGCGCGGCGTGGGCAGGCCGTCGGCCAGCCACAGGCGCTTGGTGGTGATCTTGTCCATCGCGATGGCCGAGGCCATCACACCCGAGCCGGTGTAAGGCAGGCCCATCAACTCCAGCGCGCCCTGCACCGTGCCATCTTCGCCGTGGCGCCCGTGCAAGGCGATGAAGCAGCGCGCAAAGCCCTGCGTCTTGAGCTCCAGCAAGGGTCGCTCGGCGGGATCGAAGGCATGCGCGTCCACGCCCAGGCCTTGCAGCGCCTTGAGCACGCCGCCGCCGGACATCAGCGAGACCTCGCGCTCGGCGGACTCTCCGCCCATCAGCACGGCCACCTTGCCCAGCGAGGCGGGGTCAATGTTCAGGTTCAATTTCAAGTCTGTTGTCATGGTCTGGTTCATGGCTGGCCGCCTTTCAGCAGTTCCACCGTCCGTGCCGGCACGGCACCTATCGAACCCGCGCCCATCACGATCACCACGTCGTCGGCACGCGTATGCCGGGCAATCGCCTGGGGTAAGGCACCCACGTCAGGGATGAATTCAATCGCCTTCGACGCATCTCGCAGCGCAGCAGCCAGCGCCGCGCCATCGGCACCGGCAATCAAGGCTTCGCCGGCGCTGTAGACCTCGGTCAAGAGCACCGCGTCGGCCTGGCCGAGGACGCGAACAAAATCGGCGAAGCAGTCGCGCATGCGGGTGTAGCGATGCGGTTGGAAAGCCAGCACGATGCGGCGGCCCGGAAACGCACCGCGCGCCGCCGACAGCACCGCCGCCATCTCGACCGGGTGGTGGCCGTAATCGTCGATCAAGCTGAACTGGCCGCCCGCGCCGGCCGGCCAGTCCCCATAGCGTTGAAAACGCCTGCCCACGCCGCCGAACTTCTGCAGCGCACTCTGGATCGCCGCGTCGGGCAATTCCAGCTCGGTGGCGATGGCGATCGCGGCCAGCGCGTTCAGGACGTTGTGCTGACCCGGCAGGTTCAGCGTGATCTGCAGATCGGGCAAGTCGCCCTGTTCGTCGCGGCGCTGCGCCGTGAAGCGCATCTGGCCGCCCGCCAAGGCCTCTACATCGACGGCGCGCACCGCGTTGTGCTCGCCCAGGCCGTAGGAGACGACGGGGCGCGACACCATGGGCATGATGGAACGCACGCCGGGGTCGTCGCCGCACAGTACCGCTGCGCCATAGAAGGGCATGCGGTGCAAGAAGTCGACGAAGGCCTGCTTCAGCCGCGCGAAGTCATGGCCGTAGGTGTCCATGTGGTCTTCGTCGATGTTGGTGACCACCGCAAGCACCGGGAACAGGTTCAGGAACGAGGCGTCCGACTCGTCGGCCTCGACGACGATGTAGTCGCCCTGCCCCAGCGCCGAGTTCGCGCCCGCGCTGTTGAGCTTGCCGCCGATCACGAAGGTCGGGTCGACGCCGGCTTCGGCCAGCACCGTCGTCACCAGCGAGGTGGTGGTGGTCTTGCCGTGCGTGCCGGCAATGGCGATGCCCTTCTTCAGACGCATCAGCTCGGCCAGCATCACGGCGCGCGCCACCACGGGCACGCGGGCGGCGTGCGCGGCAATCACCTCCGGGTTGTCGGGCTTGACGGCGGTGGACGTCACCACCGCCTGCGCGCCCGCGATGTGCGCGGCCGCGTGGCCGATGTGCACGCGCATGCCCAAGGCAGCCAGGCGCTCGGTGGTGACGCTCGTGCTCTGGTCCGAACCCGACACCTGGTAGCCGAGGTTGTGCAGGATCTCGGCGATGCCGCTCATGCCGGCGCCGCCTATGCCCACGAAATGGATGTGTTTGACGGCATGTTTCATGCGGGCACCAGCTGTTCGAGTTGGTCGGCCACGCGTGCAGCGGCATGCGGCCGGGCCAACGCGCGGGCCTGCTGCGCCATGCGCAGCAGGGTCTCCCGGTTCATAGCGCCCAGCAGCGCCTGCAGGCGCTCGGGCGTCAACTCCTGCTGCGGCAGATGCACGGCAGCCCCGTGGTCGGCCATGTAGGCCGCGTTGTCGCGCTGGTGCGAGGTGGTGCTGAGCACCAGCGGCACCAGCACCGACGGCACGCCGGCAGCGCACAGCTCGCTGACTGTGACGGCACCGGCACGGCACAGGATCAGGTCGCATGCCGCCAACCGCTCGGCCATGTTGGTGATGAATGGCACGATCTCGGCCTCTACGCCGGCCGCGTGATAGGCCGCCAGCACGCTGTGGAAATGCGCCTGGCCGGTCTGGTGCGTGACGATGGGACGCTGGTCCGCAGACCAGGACGCGAGCGCACGCGGCAGCGCTTCATTGATGGCGCGCGCACCGAGCGAGCCGCCCACCACCAGCAGCCGCAAGGGGCCGCTGCGGCCTTCAAAACGCGCTTCAGGCGGGGCGAGCGCTTCAATTTCGGCGCGCACCGGATTGCCGGTCACGACCGCCTTGTGCGTCGCCCTTGCCGCATCGCCGTCGAAGCCGAAGGCGACACGCCGGGCAAACGGCAGCAGGCTGCGGTTGGACAGCAGCATGGCCGCGTCGGCGTTGACCAGCAGCAGCGGCTTGCGGCACAACCAGGCCATCAGCCCGCCGGGAAAGCACACGTAGCCGCCCATGCCCAGCACCGCGTCGGCACTGCGCGTGCCGAACACCTGGCGGCTTTGCGCCAGCGCCTGCACGAGCTTGAACACGCCAACAATGGTGTGCTTGAAGCCCTTGCCGCGCAGGCCCGAGAAGGCCAGACGGTCCAGCGGCAGGTTGGCGGCCGGCACCAGCTGGTTTTCCATGCCATGCTCGGTGCCCATCCAGCTCACGCTCCAGCCGCGGCGCTTCATTTCCTCGGCAACGGCCAGACCCGGGATGATGTGTCCGCCAGTCCCCGCAGCCATGATGACGAGATGGCGCGTCATGATGTGAGCCCCTCGTCCGAGGGGTACATCGGCCGGTCCCCCGAGGGGACGCGGGCCGACTTGGGAGCGGCCCGACGCTCGGCCCGCACGCGTTGATCGACCCTCATGCCCGGCCTCCTCGCATGAGTTGTCGGTTTTCAATATCAATGCGCAACACGACGGCCAGCGACACACAGTTCATCAGGATCGCCGATCCGCCAAAGCTCAGCAGCGGCAGCGTCAGGCCCTTGGTCGGCAGGGCGCCGAGGTTCACGCCCATGTTGATGAAGGCCTGGCCGCCCATCCAGATGCCTATGCCCTGCGCATACAGGCCGGCGAAGATGCGGTCCAGCGCGATGGCTTGGCGGCCGATGTGGAACAGCCGCCGCGAGAGCCAGAAGAAGGCGATGATGACGGTCGCCACGCCGGCAAAGCCCAGCTCCTCGCCGATCACGGCCAGCAGGAAGTCGGTATGGGCCTCGGGCAGGTAGTGCAGCTTTTCCAGGCTGGAGCCCAGGCCCTGGCCGAAGAACTCGCCGCGCCCGAAGGCAATCAGCGAGTGCGTCAGCTGGTAGGCCTTGCCCTGGGCGTATTTTTCTTCCCAGGGATTCAGATAGGCGAAGATGCGCTCGCGGCGGAATTCGCTGAAGGTGATCATCAGCACGAAGGCGCCGATCAGCACTGCGACGATCAGGAAGAACATGCGGCCATTGACGCCGCCCAGGAACAGGATGCCCATCGCGATCGCGGCGATCACCATGAAGGCGCCCATGTCGGGCTCGGCCAACAGCAGCACGCCGACGACGGCCAGCGACACAGCCATGGGCCAGACGGCCTGGAAGAAATTCTCCTTCACGTCCATCTTGCGCATCATGTAGCTGGCGGCGTACATGGCGATGCCGAGCTTGGCGAGTTCGGAGGGCTGGAAATTCATCACCCCCAGCGGCAGCCAGCGCCGTGCGCCGTTGACGCCCTTGCCCACGTGCGGAATCAGCACCGCGACCAGCAGCACCAGCGCCACCACGAACAGCCAGGGTGCATAACGCTCCCAGGTGCTGACCGGGATCTGCACTGCGATCAGGCCCGCGATCAGCCCGAAGGCGATGGAGATGATGTGGCGGGTCAGGAAATGCGTGGGCAGGTAGTTCGAGAAGCGCGGGTTGTCGGGCATCGCGATCGAGGCCGAATACACCATCAGGAGGCCCAGGCCCATCATCGCCAGCACCACCCAGACCAGGGTCTGGTCAAAGCCCTGGATGCGCGTGGGCTGGCCGGCCGAACTCGACACCCAGTCGCGCACCGGCACATCGATGCTGCCTTCAGCATCCCTGCGCCACAGGCCCTGCAGGCGAGCGCCAATCGATTGGAGGCTCAGGCTCATGTTCATTCGACCAGCCCCTCGTCCTGCGCCAACACGTGCACGGCGTTCACAAACACCTCGGCGCGATGGGCGTAGTTGCGGAACATGTCGAGGCTGGCGCAGGCCGGGCTCAGCAGCACGCTGTCGCCGGCGTGGGCCTGAGCCAGGCACCAGGCGGTCGCGGCCTCCAGGCTGTCGTGGAACGCATGCGATACATGCGCGGCCTCCAGCGCGGCAGCGATCTGCGCGCCGTCGCGGCCGACATAGGCCACGGCGCGAACATATTGGCTGACGGGCGTCAGCAAGGGGCTGAAGTCCTGGCCTTTGCCGTCGCCGCCGAGAATCATCAGCAGCTTGGCCGGCGCGCGGTCGGCACCCAGGCCGGTGATGGCCGCCACCGTGGCACCGACGTTGGTGCCCTTCGAATCGTCGTAGAAATCGATGTCGCGGATGCTGGCGACGAACTCGACGCGGTGCGGCTCGCCGCGGTACTCGCGCAGGCCGTGCAGCATCGGCGCCATGGCGCAGCCGGCCGCGCTGGCCAGGGCCAGGGCCGCCAGCGCGTTGGCCGCGTTGTGGCGGCCGCGCACGCGCAGGGCGTCGGCCGGCATCAGGCGCTGCAGCACCAGGTCTTCTTCGGGCAGGCGGCCGTCGCGGCCGCGCTTCAGCGTCTCGTCCTGCTCGCGCGCGCGCACCAGCCAGGCCATGCCGTTCTCGACCACCAGGCCGTAGTCGCCGTGCTGCGTCGGCGCGTTCAGGCCGAAGCGCACCACGTGGCGCGACTGCACGCGCGCCGGCTTGCCGCGCCCCTGCTTGACCATCACTGCCGCGGGCACCAGGGCTTCGACCAGGGCGTCGTCGCGGTTGATCACCATCAGCGCCTGGCTGCCGAAGATGCGCGCCTTGGCGCGGCCATAAGAAACCATGTCGCCATGCCAGTCCAGGTGGTCCTGCGTCAGGTTGAGCACGGCGGCGGCGGTCGGCTCGAAGCCTTCCACGGTATCGAGCTGGAAGCTCGACAGCTCCAGCACCCAGACCTCGGGCAGATGCTCGAACACCGGCGGCCTGGGCGGCGGCGGCTTGATGGGCAGGGGCTGCTCGTCGAGCAGCGCGGCCACGGCTTCCAGCGTGGATGTCTCTTCGGGTTCGTCCGGCGTCTCGCTCAGCGCCTCACTCGGCGGCTCGTCGATGGGAGCCGCATCCGCCGGCGAGGCCGCTCCTTCTTCGGAAAAGACCTGCTGATCCAGCGCATGGGACAGCGTCGTCAGCATGCTGGGGCCGATGTTGCCGGCCACCGCCACGCGCTTGCCGGCACGCTCGGCCAGCAGGGCCGTCATGCAGGTGGTGGTGGTCTTGCCGTTGGTGCCGGTGATGGCCAGCACCGCGGGGGCGTAGCGATGGGCCTGCTTCAGCTCGGCCAGCGCGCGCGCAAACAGATCGAGCTCGCCCTGCACCGCGACGCCGCGCGCCTGCGCCGCCTGCAGCAAGGGCTGCAGGCGTGCATCGAGCGGCGAAAGGCCCGGGCTCTTGAGCACCAGCTGCACGCCGGCCAATGCCGCCTCAAGCTGCGCTTCGCTCCATTCGCCGCTGAAGAAGCGCGCATCAGGGCATTGCTGCTGCAGCTGCGCCAGCTGCGGCGGCTGCTCGCGCGAGTCCCAGACCTGCACGCGCGCACCGAAGCGGGCGCACCAGGCCGCCATGGCCAGGCCGGAGTCGCCCAGGCCCAGCACCAGCACGGAATCGACATGGAGCAGCTTCACGGCATCCGTCCTTCAGCGCAGCTTCAGGCTGGCCAGGCCGATCAGGCACAGCAGCATGGTGATGATCCAGAAACGCACGACCACCTGCGTCTCCTTCCAGCCCGACTTCTCGAAGTGGTGGTGCAGCGGCGCCATCTTGAAGATGCGCCGGCCCTCGCCGGTCATGCGCTTGGTGTACTTGAACCAGCTCACCTGCAGCATCACCGACAGCACTTCGGCCACGAACACCCCGCCCATGATGCCCAGCACGATTTCCTGGCGCGTGATCACGGCCAGCGTGCCCAAGGCGCCGCCGAGAGAGAGCGCACCAACATCGCCCATGAAGACCTGGGCCGGATGGGTGTTGAACCACAGGAAGGCCAGGCCCGCCCCGGCCATCGCGGAGCAGAAGATCAGCAGCTCGCCCGAGCCCGGGATGTAGGGGAACAGCAGGTAGCGCGAATAGACCGAGGAACCCGTCACGTAGGCGAACACGCCCAGCGCCGAGCCCACCATCACGACCGGCATGATGGCCAGGCCGTCCAGCCCGTCGGTGAAGTTCACCGCATTGCTGGTGCCGACGATGACGAAGTACGACAGGCCGATGAAGCCGAACACGCCCAGCGGGTAGCTGACGGTCTTGAAGAAGGGCAAGATCAAATCGGCCTTGGGCGGCAGCTCGGTCGAGAAGCCCGTGCTGACCCAGCGGAAGAACAGTTGCACCACGCCCAAGAACGAGGTCTCGGAGACGCTGAACGCCAGGTACAGCGCGGCGACCAGGCCGATCAGGGACTGCCAAACGAATTTCTCGCGGCTGGCCATGCCTTCGGGGTTCTTGTCGACGACCTTGCGCCAGTCGTCGACCCAGCCCACCGCGCCGAAGCCCATGGTGACCAGCATCACCACCCAGACGAAACGGTTGGTCCAGTCGAACCACAGCAGCGTCGACACGCCGATGGCCATCAGGATCAGCACGCCGCCCATGGTCGGCGTGCCGGTCTTGGCCAGATGCTGCTGGATGCCGTACTCGCGGATGGGCTGGCCGATCTTCATCTCGGTCAGCTTGCGGATCACCCAGGGGCCGAAGGCCAGGCCGATCAGCAGCGCCGTCAACGCCGACATCACGGCACGGAAGGTGATGTACTGGAACACCCGCAGGAAACCCAGGTCCGGATACAGGCCTTGCAGCCACTGGGCCAGGCTAAGCAGCATGCGCGTCTCCCGTGCTGGGTGCCGTGCCGGAGCCGGCGGCTAGGTGGTCGGCTTTCAGCGCGCCGACGATGCGTTCCATCTGCATGAATCTCGATCCCTTGACCAGGATGTTCTGAACCTGCGGCGCGCCAGCCAGCGCGTCGCTCAAATCGGTGGCGGTGTCGAACGCCCGCGCCTGCGGGCCGTACGCCAGCGCGGCATCGCGGGCGGCGCTGCCGGCGGTCCACAGCATCTCGATGCCGCGCGCGGCGGCATAGGCGCCGACCTCGCGGTGGAAGGCCGGGCCTTCGTTGCCGACCTCGCCCATGTCGCCCAGCACCAGCCACGAGACGCCGGGCAAGTCGGCCAGCACGTCGATGGCGGCGCGCACGCTGTCGGGGTTGGCGTTGTAGCTGTCGTCGATCAGGTTGACGGCCTGTCCGCGCAGGCGGATCTGCTGCCATTGCGAGCGTCCCTTGACCGGACGGAAGGCCTCCAGTCCGCGCCGGATCGCATCCAGCGGCGCGCCGGCGGCCAGCGCGCAGGCGGCCGCGGCCAGGGCATTGCGCACATTGTGTTCGCCGGCCACGGCCAGACTCACCGGCACGTCGCCGGCCGGGGTGCGCAGCTCCAGCGCCCAGACGGCTTGCGCGCCCACCCATTGGGCGCGGCCGGTCACGTCGGCCTGGCCGTGCAGGGCAAAGCTCAGGCAGGCACGAGGCTGCGGAGCCTGGGCCATCTGGTGCCAGATTGGCGCGCAGGCGTCTTCGGCCGGGAACACCGCCACGCCCGAGGCGCCTAAAGCGCTGATCACGGCGCCGTTCTCTCGTGCGGCGGCCTCGACGGTCTGCATGAACTCCTGGTGCTCGCGCTGCGCGTTGTTGACCAGCGCCACCGTGGGCGCGGCCATCGCGGCCAGTGGCGCGATCTCGCCCGGATGGTTCATGCCCAGCTCGACCACGGCGGCGCGGTGCCAGGGCGCGTCGCCCTGCGGATCCTGGCGCAGGCGCAACAGGGTCAGCGGCACGCCAATGTCGTTGTTGAAGTTGCCTTGCGTGGCCAGCGCGGCCTCGCCCAGCCAGGCTTGCAGGATGCTGGCGATCATCTGCGTAACCGTGGTCTTGCCATTGCTGCCGGTAACGGCAATCAGGGGCAGTTGGCTGCGCTGGCGCCAGGCGGCGGCCAGCAGGCCCAGGGCCTGCTTGGCATCGGGCACTTCGATGCCGGGCAATCCGGCCTGGTCGAGGTCGCGCTCGGCCAATGCGGCCACGGCGCCGGCGGCCTTGGCCTGCGCCAGGAAGTCATTGGCGTCGAAGCGCTCGCCGCGCAGCGCGACGAACAGGTCGCCGGCCTGCAGGCTGCGGGTGTCGCTGTGCACGCGCCGAATCCGCACCGAGCCGTCGCCGAGCAGGCGCGCCTGCGGCAGCGCGCCCTGCAACAAGGCAAAGGCGTCCTGCAGGCTCATCATGTCGCTCACAGCCCGGCCCTCCGGATCAGGGCGGCGCGGCCTTCGTCGACATCGGAAAACGGCGCGCGCTGGTCGCCGACCTCCTGATAGTCTTCATGGCCCTTGCCGGCGATCAGCACCACGTCGCGGCTGCCTGCCTGCAGCACCGCCTGCTGGATCGCGCGGCGCCGGTCCACCTCGGTCTGCACATGAGGATTCACGCCGACGCCGGCCGCGATGTCGGCCAGGATCTGCTCAGGCGCCTCATGGCGCGGGTTGTCGCTGGTGATGGTCACGTGCCGGGCCAGGCGGGCGGCGATGCCGCCCATCAGCGGCCGCTTGCCGCGATCGCGGTTGCCGCCGCAGCCGAACACGCAGCGCAACTCGCCGCCGCGCGCCGCGGCCAGGGGCGCCAGAGCCTCCAGGGCCTTTTCGAGCGCGTCCGGCGTGTGGGCGTAGTCGACCACCACCTGCGGCAGCTCGCTGCCGCTGCCCACGCGCTGCATGCGCCCCGGCACCGGCGTGACCTGGGCTGCAGCCGCAGCCACGGCCTCCAGGGGATGACCCAGCGCCCGCAAGCCGCCGATCACGGCCAGCAGGTTGGAAACGTTGTAGGCGCCGATCAGGCCGGTTTCAAGCAGATGGCGCTGCTCGCCGTCGGCGGTCTTCTCGCACAGCGTCAAGGCCAGCCCGCCGGCGCGGTAGTGCAGCTCGTGGGCCGACAGGCGCGCGTCAAGGCGATTCAGGCCGTAGGTCCAGACATCCAGGCGCGCGGCCAGCAGCGGCGCCAGCTCCGCGCCCTTGGCATCGTCCAGATTCAGCGCGGCGGCCTTCAGTCCGGGCGCGTCGAACAGCTCCAGCTTGGCCTGCCAGTAGGCCTCCATGGTGCCGTGGTAGTCGAGATGGTCTTGCGTGAAATTGGTGAACAGCGCGACGCGGATCGGCGTGCCGGCAAGCCGGTCTTCCTTGATGCCGATCGACGAGGCCTCGATGGCGCAGGCCTTGAAGCCCTGGTCGAGCATGGCGCGGAAGCCGGCCTGCAGGCGCACCGGGTCCGGCGTGGTCAGGCCGGTGTATTCGATGCGGCCTGCCCCGCCCTGCCCCGGCTTCGGGGGCTCGCCTACGCCGAGGGTACCGACGACGCCGCAACGCTGGCCCAGCAGCGAGAGCGCCTGCGCGGTCCACCAGGCCGTGGAAGTCTTGCCGTTGGTGCCGGTGCTGGCGACCACGTCCAGGTCTTTCGCGGGCTCGCCGTAGAACTGCGCGGCGATCAATCCGGTGGCGGCCTTCAGGCCGGGCAGCGAGGCCACGCGCGCATCGACGAAGCCATAGGCCTCGACGCCGTCTTCCTCGACCAGGCAGGTGGAAGCGCCCGCCGCCAGCGCCGCCGCGACAAACTCGCGCCCGTCGCGCGCATAGCCCGGCCAGGCGATGAAGGCGTCGCCAGGGCCGACCTGGCGGCTGTCGGTGCGCAGCACGCCGGTGGTCCATTCCTGCAGCCAGCGGGCCGCTGCCTGGGGAGACTTCAATCGCGTCAACATGTCAGAAACTCTCCTCTTCGGCCGGGATCTTCTGGTTGGCGACGATCTGCATCTTGACGTCCTGATCGGGCGCCACGCCCATCAGGCGCAGGGTCTGCGCCACCACCTGGCTGAACACCGGGCCCGCCACTTGGCCGCCGAAATGCGAACCGGCCGAGGGCTCATCTACCATCACCGCCACCACGATGCGGGGCTTGTTGATGGGCGCGATGCCGACGAACCAGGAGCGGTATTTGTGGCCGGCATAGCCGCGCCCTTCCTGCTTGTAGGCCGTGCCCGACTTGCCGCCGACGCGGTAGCCGCTCACCATGGCCTCGGGTGCGGTGCCGCCCGGCCCCACCACCGTTTCCAGCATGGCGCGGATCTGCTCGGCGGTCTTGGGCGAGAACACGCGCACCCCCGGCACCGGGTCGGCGCCGGGCGCGCGCATCAGGGTGACCGGGATGATCTCGCCGTCGCGCGCGAAGGTCGTGTAAGCCCGCGCCAGCTGGAACAGCGACGCCGACAGGCCGTAGCCGTAGGACATCGTGACCTGCTCGATGGTGCGCCAGGATTTGTAGGGACGCAGCTTGCCCGTAACGGCGCCAGGGAAATTGATCTGCGGACGCTGCCCCAGGCCGATGGCGGTGAAGACCTCGTGCATCTCGCGCGGCTGCATCTGCAGGGCGATCTTGGCCGTGCCGATGTTGCTGGACTTCTGGATGACCTGCGAGACCGTCAGCACGCCGTGCGGGTGCGAGTCGCTGATGGTGGCGCCGGCAATAGTAAAGCGTCCCGGCGAGGTGTCGATCGGTGTGTCCGGTGTCACCCGCCCGGTTTCAAGGGCCAGGCCGACGGTGAAGGGCTTCATGGTCGAGCCCGGCTCGAACACGTCGGTCAGCGCGCGGTTGCGCAACTGCTCGCCGGAGAGGTTCTTGCGGTCGCCAGGGTTGTAGCTGGGGAAGTTGGCCAGCGCCAGCACCTCGCCGGTCTGCACGTCCAGCACCACGACCGAGCCCGCCTTAGCCTGGTTCTCGGCCACGGCGTCGCGGATGCGCTGATAGGCGAAGAACTGCACCTTGGCGTCGATCGAGAGGTTGATGTCCTTGCCGTTGACGGCCGGCACCCATTCGCCGATGTCCTCGACCACGCGGCCCAGGCGGTCGCGCACCACCTCGCGCGAGCCGTCGCGGCCCTGCAGGTCTTTCTGGAAGGCCAGCTCGATGCCCTCCTGGCCCCTGTCCTCGACGTTGGTGAAGCCGACCACATGCGCGGCGGCCTCGCCCTCCGGATACTGGCGCTTGTAGGCATGGTCCTGGAAGATCCCCTTGAGGTTCAGGGCCTTGATCTTGGCGGACATCTCGTCGTCGACCTGGCGGCTCAGGTAGACGAAGCGGTTGGACGGATCCAGGCGCTTGTCGAGCTCGGCCGCGCTGACGCCGAGAATGTGCGCCAGCTCGGCGCGCTTGGCGGGATCGACGTCGACATCCTTCGGGAACGCCCAGATCGAGGGCACGGCCACGCTGGACGCCAGGACCTGTCCACTGCGGTCGACAATGCGGCCGCGGCTGGAAGGCAGCTCCAGCGTGTGGGCATAGCGTGCCTCGCCCTGGCGCTGGAAGAAGTCCTGCGCAATCACCTGCACATAAAGGGCGCGGCCCAGCAATCCGGCAAAGGCCAGGCCCACCAGCGCCACCAGGAAGCGCGAGCGCCAGGGCGGCGTCTTGGCCGCCAGCAAGGGGCTGGTGGAATAGTTGACGCCGCGCGCGCTCAGCGGTCGGTCGGCCTTGTTCTTGCGCGGCGCGCTCATGGGTGCGCCCCCGCCCGGGCACTCGCCCCGCCGGCCGCCGACGCTGCCGGACCAGGCCGGGCCAAATCCACGGCCTGGGTGATGGCCGGCGTGATGACGCGCATGTTCAGGCGCTCGCGCGCCACCTGCTCGACGCGCAGGTTGGTGGCCTGGGCATGGCGTTCGGCCTCCAGGCGCTGCTGGTCGGCCAGCAGCCTGCGGTTTTCGGTTTGCGCGCGGTCCAGCTCGGTAAAAAGGCGGCGCGCATCGTAGGCGCTGCGCACCATGTGGTAGCCCGACACCAGCACGGCCAGCAGCAACAGCAGGTTCAGGCGGCTCATGTTCGCTTGGCGCGGCGCGGCGCCGCCGGAATTGCAACAGGCGCCAGCGGCGCATCGGTGCGCTCGGCCACGCGCAAGACCGCCGAGCGCGACCGCGGATTGGCGCGCACCTCGGCGTCGCTGGGCTTGATGCGGCCCAGACTCTTCAGCGCCAGCGGCTTGGGCTGCGCAAACAAGGCGCGCCGGTCGACCACGTCCTTGCTGTGCGCAGCGATGAAGTTCTTGACGATGCGGTCTTCCAGCGAATGGAAACTGATCACCGCGAGGCGCCCGCCGGGCGCAAGCAATTCGAGCGCGGCGCTCAGCCCTTGCTCAAGCTCCTCAAGCTCAGCATTGACGAAAATCCGTAGCGCTTGAAATGTGCGCGTTGCAGGGTCCTGGCCCGGCTCGCGGGTTTTGACTGCACGAGCCACGATTTTGGAAAGCTCGGCTGTGGTTCGAACAGGACTCCCGCTCTCCCGGCCAGCAACAAGCGCCTTTGCAATCTGTGAAGCAAACCGTTCTTCCCCATAATTTCTGATCACCTCCGTCAACTGGCGCTCGTCGGCGCGGGCCAGGAAATCCGCCGCGCTTTCGCCGCGCGTGGTGTCCATGCGCATGTCCAGCGGGCCGTCAAAGCGGAAACTGAACCCCCGCTCCGGGTTGTCGATCTGCGGACTGGAAACCCCCAGATCCAGCAGGATGCCCTGCACCTGGGTGACACCCAGGGCGTGCAATTGCGCTTTCATGCCTGCAAAGGGCGCGTGGCAAATGGAAAAACGCGGGTCGTCGACCCGCGTTTCACCTGAGGAGGCGGCCGCGACGGCCTCAGGGTCCCGGTCGATGGCGATCAGGCGGGCGCCAGCCTCCAATCTCGACAGCAGGAGCCGCGAATGTCCGCCGCGCCCAAAGGTGCCGTCGACATAAATACCGCGGGGGTCGCCGAGCACCGCATCGACGGTCTCGTTCAGGAGCACCGTAGTGTGCGCGAAGACCGGAGTCTGGGCGGCGCCGGCCATCAGAAGCTGAAATCCATCAAGGCGTCGGGCATGTCCGACTGCATGACCTTGGCCTCGTGCGCCGCATAGGCCTGGGCATCCCAGAGTTCGAAGTGGCTGCCCATGCCCAGCAGCATCACGTCCTTTTGCAGGCTGGCGCTGAGCCGCAGCTCGGGCGCCACCAGCATGCGCGCGGCGGAGTCGATCTCGACGTCCTGCGCATTGCCCAGGAACACGCGCTTCCAGCCAGCAGCCGACATGGGCAAGGCGGCAATGCGGTCACGGAACGATTCCCAGGCAGGACGAGGGAACACCATCAGGCAGCCATCGGGATGCTTAGTCAGCGTCAGCTGCCCTTCGCAAAGCGCCATCAGCACCTCGCGGTGTCGTGTCGGGACGGTCAAGCGCCCCTTGGCATCCATAGCCAAGGCACTTGCTCCCTGAAACACGATATTTCCCACAGTCACCCACTTTTTAACAATTTCTCCCACTTTACTCACCGAACCTCGAAAGGTCAAGGTGAATTTGTAAAAAATCCCAATGAAATCAATCACTTAGATTGTCTTTCCAAACAGAAATCCAGGAAAAAAAGTTGTTCAAAAATAAGGACTTGCGGATTTATCTGCAAGTGGAAGATGAACTCAGCGGCGATGTGCTGACGCGCAATCGAAAGCTCGTCACCTCGCCGGTTGCCACCAGGCTTGCTCATGCCTGCGGCCATCTGATTCAATATAAATAATTAAAATGATCTTTTTGATCAACACCTTCCGATCCAAGCAGGGAGCATTTCTTGATCCGACACCACCGCAGCTCCTTGTTCATTGCCATGTCCGTGGCGGTCAGCGTCGGCGTGCTGGCACCGGCCCTGGTGGTCCGCGGCTCGCTGGCGTTCCCGCATTGGCTGCATGTCGCCACGCTTGCCGCGCAGCTGCTTGGATCGCTGGCGCTGATCCTGCTGCTGCTGCATGCTCGCGTGACCAAGCCCTTGCGCAGCCTGGGGCGCTTCGCCGACGATCTGGCGCAGGGCCGATTCAATGCAGGGCTGGACCCTTCCGGCACCGATGAAATCGGCATGCTGGGCCAGCACCTGGCCCGCATGCGCGACGCGCTTCAAGCTCAGTTCGATACCCAAAAGGCATTGATCGACAGGCTGCGCCACATCGCGGAAACCGTGCCCGGCGTGATCTTCCAGCTTCAACTGCCGCAACGCGGCCACTACCGGTTCATCTACGTCAGCGAGAAGGTGCAGGACTTCTTTCAAGTCAGCGCCAGCGAGGTGCTGCAAAGGGCGCCTGCCTTTTTCGGCCATGTCCATCCGGGCGACCGCGAGCGCGTGCTGCGCACATTGACCCTGTCGGCGCAATCGATGCAGGCCTGGCAGCAGGAATTCCGAGGCCTGCGGGCCGATGGTGCCGAACGCTGGATCTATGGTCATGCCATCCCCTGCCGCGATGCGCAAGGCGGCGTCCTCTGGCACGGCTTCCTGACCGATATTTCGCGCCAGCGCCTGGACGCGCTGGAGCTGGACCGCCATCGCCACCATCTCGAAGACCTGGTGGCCCAGCGCACGCAGGCCCTGGCCCTGGCGCGCGAGGCCGCCGAATCGGCCAACCGCGCCAAGAGCTCATTCCTCGCGAACATGAGCCACGAGATCCGCACCCCCTTGAACGCCATCATCGGCCTGACCTATCTGGTGCAGCGCGACAGCAGCGAGCCGGCGCAACGGGAGCGGCTGGGCAAGGTGGTCGACGCCGCCGAGCATCTGCTGCGCGTGATCAACAATGTGCTCGATTTCTCCAAGATCGAAGCGGGCAAGCTCCAGCTCGAGTTCGTGGATTTCAAGGTCCATCAGGTGCTGGACAAGGTGGTTGGCATCCTGGCGCACAAGGCGGCGGAGTCCGGTCTGCAATTGCGCCTGGACATCGACGAAGGCTTGAGCGAGCTCACCTTGGTCGGCGACGCGCAGCGCATTTCCGAAATCTTGCTGAACTTCATGGGCAACGCGCTCAAGTTCACCGAAACCGGTTTTGTGCAGCTCAGCGCGCGCATCATGTGGCTTGAGGCGCAGCAACGCGTGCATCTGATTTTTGAGGTATCCGACAGCGGCATCGGCATCACCGAAAGCGCGCAGTTGCGCCTGTTCCAGAATTTCGAGCAGGCCGACAGCTCCACCACGCGCCGCTACGGTGGCTCCGGCCTGGGCCTGGCCATCACGCGCCGATTGGCCGAACTGATGGGCGGCGAAGTGGGCGCGGAAAGCGTCAGCGAGCAGGGCAGCCGGTTCTGGCTGGAGCTGACCCTGGACATTCAATCGCAGACCCCCGTCGCCACGAAGCCCCTCAGCGCCATCCTCGCGGACGACGGACTGGTCGACTTGCAAGACCGGCGTCTGCTGCTGGTCGAAGACAACCCGGTCAACCGGGAAGTGGCCGTCGCACTGCTGGAGCAGGCGGGCCTGGTGGTGGAGCTGGCCGAGAACGGCCAGGAGGCGTGCCAGCGCGTGGCCGAGCGCGACTACGACCTGGTGCTGATGGACGTGCAGATGCCCGTGATGGACGGCCTGGACGCCACCCGCATCATCCGATCCACGGCCAAGGGCAAGCGCATCCCCATTCTGGCGATGACGGCCAACGCCTTCACCGAGGAGCGTCTGCGCTGCCTGGACGCGGGCATGAACGACCACGTCGCCAAGCCGGTCCGGGCCGACCAGCTGTTCACAACCCTGCGGTTCTGGCTGAGCCAGAGCCTGGCCGGCAAGCCCTAGTTGGATTCCTTGATCAGGCGCGCGGACAGGTCCTGCAGCGGCCGCGCATTCATGGGATAGAGCTTGCCGAAGATCGCCAGCTCCTGCGCCGAAGCCTCCACCGGCTGGCGCATCACCATCCACAACACTCCTTCGCTGCACGGCGGCGTCGTCAAGGAACCCATGTAGGTGAAGTAGGACTTGTCCTGCGGCAGCAGCAGTGCAGGGTCCAGCAGCACCTGCGCCGCCAGCTCCTCGTTCTTCTCGAGCGGCAGGTTGTTCCAAACCGTCTGCACGACGGGCTGGTCGTGGCCCCGTTCGAGCTCCACGGCGATCACGGCCAGATGGCCTTCGGCGTCCTTGTGCACCAGATGCGCCTCCATGTCGAACTGGCGGCCGTTGATGCGCTCCTCGCTGGGTCGGTGAAAATGGAACTCCAGCAGTTCATAGCGGCGCCCCATCACCTGGATGGCATTGCCGGGCTTGAGGTTGACCTGCACCGTGTGGCCGTTGTCGACGACTGAAAACGCGGTGGGGTGGTAGTCGATCTGGATCGGCTCGAGATCAACCTTGATCGTGTCACGCACGTCGATCGGGCTCTGGCGCTGGCCGCTTGCGCATTGCCGGAACTCCGGGTTGAGTTCGGCCCAATGCTCGGGCCCCGTGACGCCCTCGTACGACCAATGCAGGTCGCGGTGCGCGGCGGCGGCCTCCTTGGCGTCCGCCTTCTTGGCTTCGGACTTCTTGCCCGTGTCCCGGCCCGCGTGCTCTGGTTTGCCGCCGTGGGTGGCGACCTTGACCGGCGCCGAGTCGCCTTTTTGCGCCAGCCGCTCGGCCAGCCGCTGGCGCAGCACCGACGGCGAATCCTCGGGCGCCGACGCGGCAGCAGGCTCTGGCGTCGCCTCCTTGGCGGCCGCGGCCATTGCGGCTGCCAGCGTCCAGCCCAGCAGCGCCACCGCCAAGGCTCGCGCGCCGCCGCGCTTCACGTCAAAACCCGCCATGAATGCTCCTTGGAAGCCAAAAGTCGCTGATCAACAACCGCTCATGTCTCTTGCCACTACCGCTTGATTTCGACACCCGGGCGCCAAGCTTGAACCGGATCAGGGCAGCTCGCGCTTGATCCACAGCCACGACACCAGGCCGATCGACATCAGTCCCGCCGACGCAAGCGCCAGCTGCAAGGTCGAATGCATCACCAGCGGCACGACCAGGCCCGCCACCAGCCCATTGGCCGCGCTGCCGATGCAGGACTGCAGCGACGAGGCCATGCCGCGCCGGTCGGGCGCCTGGTCCAGCGCCATCAAGGTCACAACGGGCACCATCAGCGCCCAACCGAAGGCAAATGCAAACAAGACGGGAAAGGCCCAGAACGGAGAAGGCTTCAGCAGCAGGTTCAGTATGACGTTCAGGACGGCCATCAGCACCATGACCACAAAGCCATGGCGGATCTGCGTCTTCGGGCGGATGCGCCCCGCCAGCCGGCCGCTGACCCAGGCCCCCGCCATGATGCCGCCGATGTTGAAGCAGAAGAACCAGAAGAACTGCGTCGGCGCCAGTCCCAGGTGCTGGCCCACGAACACCGGCGCGGCCAGCACATAGAGGAACACGCCATTGAAGGGTACGCCGCTGGCCAGCGCCAGCAGGATGAAGCGGCGGCTGCTGCACAGCTTCGCGTAACCGCGCAACAGGTTGCCCACGTGGAAGGGCTGCGCCAGTTCCTGGTGCAGGGTTTCGGGCAGCAGGCGCCAGTTCGCCACCCACAGCGCCGTGCCCACCAGCACCAGGAACCAGAAGATCGAATGCCAGTCGCTGTGCACGTAGAGAAAGCCGCCCACCATGGGCGCGACGGCCGGCGCCACGCCGAAGAAGATCGTCACCTGCGACATCACGCGCTGCGCCTCCGAGGGCGGGAACATGTCGCGGATGATGGCCCGCGACACCACCACGCCCGCGCCCGACGACATGCCCTGCAGGGTGCGGAAGAAGATCAGGTGGGCAATGCTGCCGGAGAGCGCGCAACCCATGGAGGCCAGCGTGAACACCGCCGTGCCGAGCAGCACCAGCGGCCGGCGGCCGAAGCTGTCGGACAGCGCGCCGTGGAACAGGTTCATCACCGCGAAGCCGAGCAGGTAGCCCGACAGGGTCTGCTGCATCTGCACCGGCGTGGCCTGCAAGGAGCCGGCGATGCCCGTGAAGGCGGGCAGGTAGGTGTCGATCGAGAACGGCCCGACCATGCCCAGGCAGGCCAGGAGAATGGCCAGCGCCCAGCGCGGCCCGCGCCACAACTGGCTGGCATCAGGGTTCATCAATGTGGCTCCGGCAACACAAAGGCTTGGAATGAATTCGAGAATGGAAATTCGCGCATCGAAAATGTGGAGCAAGTCGATAGGCCGGATTCTGTGCAGAGGCGGGCCCTTGCGGACCCGCCATCCGTGACCGCCATTCCTCTTGGCCGTGCATCACTGCACGGCTCGGTGCCACCTACCCGCCAGCTCTGCGAGCCGCATCAACGCTGGCCTACTTGGTGTTGCTGCGCGTAGAGATTGCCCGTTTCACCCGAAGCGGGCGGCGCCCGCTTCGGGTGCTACGAGGTTTGGGCTAATGCCCAAGTCCTCGAGGCTTGCGCCTCAAGGACGGGCGGCTTGCGCCACCCCCTCGTAGACCACTCCGTGCTGATGTCGCCTACTTCGACTCGTCTCTGTTGCTCTGATCCTCGGCTCGCGCCGGGCAGCCGTTAGCTGCTACGCTGCTCTATGCAGTCCGGACCTTCCTCCAGTGCCGTGTTTCCACGCTTGCACCAGCGGCGGTCTGACTTGCTCCACGGGCACAATTATCCCCGATCCCCTCACACCTCAGCCTTCACCCCGTTTTCGACCGGAGACCCCATGAGATTCGACAATGTCCTCGCCAGCATCGGCAACACCCCCCACATCCGCATTCAACGCCTGTTCGGCGAGCATCAGGTGTGGATCAAGTCGGAGCGCAGCAACCCCGGCGGCTCGATCAAGGACCGCATTGCCCTGGCCATGGTCGAAGACGCTGAAGAAAAGGGCCTGCTCAAGCCGGGCGGCACCATCATCGAGCCGACCTCGGGCAACACCGGCGTGGGCCTGGCCATGGTGGCCGCGGTCAAGGGCTACAAGCTGGTGCTGGTGATGCCGGACAGCATGTCCATTGAGCGCCGTCGCCTGATGCTGGCCTACGGCGCCAGCTTCGACCTGACGCCGCGCGAGAAGGGCATGAAAGGGGCCATTGCCCGCGCCCAGGAGTTGCAGGCTGCAACACCCGGCGCGTGGATACCGCAGCAGTTCACCAACCCGGCCAATATTGCCGTGCACGTGAAGACCACCGCACAGGAAATCCTGCGCGACTTCCCCGAGGGCCTGGACGCCCTGATCACCGGCGTGGGCACGGGCGGGCACATCACCGGCTGCGCCCAGGTCCTGAAAGCGGCCTGGCCCCAGTTCAAGGTGTTTGCTGTCGAACCCAGCGCCTCGCCGGTCATCAGCGGCGGCGCGCCCTCGCCCCACCCCATCCAGGGCATTGGCGCAGGCTTCATCCCCGAAAACCTGCACACCAGCCTGCTGGACGGCGTGATCCAGGTCGAGGCCGAAGCCGCACGCGAATACGGCCGCCGCTGCGCCCGCGAAGAAGGCCTGCTGGTCGGCATTTCCAGCGGCGCCACGCTCGCCGCCATTGCCCAGAAACTGCCCGAGCTGGGCCGCCAAGCGCGCGTGCTGGGCTTCAATTACGACACCGGCGAACGCTACCTGTCGGTGGACGGCTTCCTGCCCGCCTGATCAGGCTTGATCCCCTCGGGGATCGCCCGTGTGCCCACGGGCGAGGGTCCGCAGTCACTCATTGCCGTCCTGGCTGGGCCCATCGTTGTCCTTCTCCGCCTGCCGGCGCAGCTGCGCTTCCAGCGGCCGCAAGGAATCGATCAGCGCCTGCGGCGGCTGAGGCGCAGCGAGACGGAACACCGGCGGCGGCAGCGCGCTCAAGTAGCTGGGGCCGAACCAATGCTGCTGCTCCTGGCGCTTGGCCACCGTCACGCCCAGGCCCAGCAGCAGCATCAGGCCCAAGGACAGGCCCAAAGCCCGCTCGGCGCGCGGCCAGACCAGCCTGGCCTGCCACCACAGCAACAGCGCCAGCCCGACCGGGAAAAGCAAGGTGTCCAGGGCCATCAGGCGCGGCACATTGAGCGCATAGGCCAGGTTGGGCAGCAGCATGCCGATCAAATGCAGCGCCAGCACGCAGACCAGCGTGCGCTTGAGGTGTTCGGCATAGGCGAACCAGCGCCTGAACACCTGCGTCACCAAGGCCCAGGTCGCCGACCACACAGCGGCCACGCCCAGCGGCGCCAGCACCGGGCCGACAAACTCGACCCAGGCCGTGCCCGGGTCCACCGAGGCCCATTGATCGAACCAGAGCAACCAGGCCCACAGCAAGACCATGGCGGGCACCCAGGCGCGGCGCCATGGCGAGGCGCGCCCCGCCGCTGGCAAAGCCCGCTCGGGCGCCAGGCCCTGCCTCAGGCTGCGCACGCGCAAGCGGCTCAGGCCCAGCGTCAATACCCTGGCATCCGGCCATTCCACGGCCTGGCCAATTTGCAGGGCCTGTTCGCCCAGCCAGCCGCCGTTCACGCTGGGCTGCAATTGCACGCTCAGTCGCCCGCCGGCATCGTCCCAGTACAGCAAGGCGTGCTCGCCCGCCAGGTGCGGATCGTCCAGCACCAGGTCGCAGTCGGGCGAACGCCCGATGCGCAAGGGCCAGGCCTGGACCTTGTGGATCCAGCGCGGCTGCCCATCGTGGTCCAGCACCTCGATCGCCACGGCCCGGCTCATTGCGGCTTGCTCCATGCAAAGCCCTCCAGGTAATGGCTCGTGAGCTTGAGCGCGTTGTCGAAGCTGACGCCCTTGGCATCGAAGCGACCCAGCGCCCCCTGGGTCGATGCATCGACCGTGGTCACCAGCACCGTCAGGTCGTACAAACCGCCCAGCTTGCGATAGGCCCGCATGCAGGCCACCGCGCGCAGAGGCAGGCCGTCACGCTGCACGAAGTTCTCGCGGCAGAACGGTGCCGTGCGATGGCGGTCGGCTTGGCCCAGGGCCTCGTTGCGGAAGCTCGCGGCGTACTGGCGCGAAAAGCGCAGTGCACCGAGCTTGGCGCCGTCGTAGACCTCGTGCGCCATGTCCAGGTAGCCGGTCTGCATCTCGCCGCTGACGAACAGCGCATGCTCCATGCGGCACTGCGAGCGCTGGAACTGCAGACCCTTGGCGTCGGCGCCCGTGCCGCGGCCCCAGCAGCGCATGAATTCTTCCTGCGGCACGGGCAGTTGGTAGCGCTGCTGGCTGACCATGCGCCAGGGCTGCGCCAGGAATCGCGTGACCAGCTCGTCCTGGTAGCGCAGCAACTGCTCGCTGACGCGGCCCCAGGCCGGACGCGTGATGGGCTGCGCGTCGCGGCTGCGCGCCAGCAGGCTTTCGGCGTAGGTCGCCGGGACCAGGAAGCTCATCTGCTGCGCCAGGATCATGGCCGAGACGTTGACGCCCGTGACCCTGCCCTCCTCGTCGACCACCGGTCCGCCGCTCATGCCCGCGTTGATGGCGCCTGAGTAATAGATCAGCGGATCCATGCTGCGGTCGACCAGGCCGTTGTAGTTGCCCTCGACCACGGCAAAGGCCACGTCGTGCGGATTGCCCATGGAATAGAGCCGGTCGCCCTTGGACAAGGCCTGCTGCTGCGGCCTGAACTTCAAGGCCGCGTCCGCCCTGTAGCCCTTGACCCGCAGCAGGGCCAGGTCGCGGCGCACGTCGAAGTCCAGCAGCTCCAGCTCGCCGCTGGCGCCTTCGGTGCTGGCGTAGCGCAGGCGGTAGCGGTCCGGCTCCAGCGCGTATTGGCTGACCACGTGGTAGTTGGTGATCACGTGTCCGGCCTCGCTGACGACGAAGCCGGAGCCCACCGACGCCTGGCTGTCCTGCGTTTTCAGCAGGGTGCGGATCTGCAGCAGCTGCGTGCGCGAGCGCTCGTAGAGGCGGCGCGCGGAATCGGAGACGACGGTGTCGCGTGTGCTGCTGATGTTCCCGGTCGGCGCCGACGCTGCTTCGACGGCGGGCGCGCCCTGGGCCTGCACGGCGCCAGCCGGCAAGGGCGGCATCAAGGCCATCAACGCCATGCCGGCCCGCAGGATCAACATGGACCAGGGTCGGCAAGAATCAGCGCGCATCTTGGGCAAATCGGGCTCCACCAGATTGTGTAGGGCCCGATGCTAGCGTGTTTGCTGCGTGGTTCAGCCCAGCTTCCAGTGCAGTTGCTCGCCGGCGCGCAAAGGCTTGAGCTGCGCGTCGCCGAAAGGCACGCTGTCGGGCAGGGTCCAGGGCTGCTTCACCAGCGTGACGCGCTCGGTGTTGCGCGGCAGGCCGTAGAAGTCGGCGCCGTTGAAGCTGGCAAAAGCCTCGAAATGCTGCAAGGCCCCCATGGCCTCGAAGGCCTCGGCATACAGCTCCAGCGCCGACAGCGCCGTGAAGCAGCCGGCGCCGCAGACTGAGTTTTCCTTCATGACGGCGGCGTGCGGTGCACTGTCGGTGCCGAGGAAGAACTTGCTGCTGCCCGAGGTCGCCGCCTGGATCAGGGCCTGGCGATGCACCTCGCGCTTGAGCACCGGCAGGCAGTAGTAATGCGGACGCAGGCCGCCGGTGAAGATGGCGTTGCGGTTGTAGAGCAAGTGCTGCGGCGTCAGCGTGGCGGCGGTGTAGGCGTCGGCCTGGCTGACGTACTGGGCGGCTTCCTGCGTCGTGATGTGTTCGAACACCACCTTGAGCTCGGGGAAGTCGCGCCGCAGCGGCGTCATCACGCGGTCGATGAACACGGCCTCGCGGTCGAACACGTCGATGTCCGGATCGGTCACCTCGCCGTGCACCAGCAGCAGCAGGCCCTCGCGCTGCATCGCCTCGAGCGTGGCGTAGGTCTTGCGGATGTCGGTCACGCCGGCATCGCTGTTGGTGGTGGCGCCGGCCGGATAGAGCTTGAAGGCCACGGCGCCGGCCGCCTTGGCGCGCGCGGCTTCCTCGGGCGGCGTGTTGTCGGTCAGGTACAGCGTCATCAAGGGCTCGAACTGCACGCCTGCGGGGAGCGCGGCCAGGATGCGGCTGCGGTACTCGGCGGCCTGCGCCGCCGTGGTGACGGGCGGCTTCAGGTTCGGCATGACGATGGCACGCGCAAACTGGCGCGCCGTGTAGGGCAGCACGCTGTGCATGGCCGCGCCGTCGCGCAGGTGCAGATGCCAGTCGTCGGGCCGAGTGATGGTGAGCGTGGTGGGGTTCGAGGCGGGGGCATTCATGGTGCGGAATTGTCGCACCGCGCTCATCGCATAATTCCAGCCACACCCGATAGAAGGAGCACCCTCGATGGAATGCACGATCAACTGGATGGGCCAAAGCGGCATGGCCTTCATCGCCGAGACCGGCAGCGGCCATGTCCTGGCGATGGACGGCGCGCCGGAGGGCGGCGGGCACAACCACGCGCCGCGGCCCATGGAAACGGTGCTGGCCGGCACCGGCGGCTGCACGGCCTACGACGTGGTGCTGATCCTCAAGCGCGGCCGCCACGACGTGCGCGGCTGCCAGGTCAAGCTGACGGCCGAGCGCGCCGAGACCGACCCCAAGGTCTTCACCAAGATCCACATGCATTTCGTCGTCAGCGGACGCGGGCTCAACCTGCAGGCGGTCGAGCGCGCCGTGGCCCTGTCGCACGAGAAATACTGCTCCGCCAGCATCATGCTGGGCAAGACGGCGCAGATGAGCACCTCGGTGGAGCTGGTGGAGGCTTAAGCTTAAATGCGATGCGCCACCGTCGTCATGACGCGCGCGCTCATCCGCATCAACCCCTGAACCGGCCTGGGCGGGATGGCCCCGCCCGCCTGCAGGGCCGCGCCGGCGTGCTGGGCCTCCTCCTCGCGCATGCGGTCGACGATGGCGCGCGACTTGCGGTCCGCGGCCGGCAGGCGGTCCAGGTGCGAGGCCAAGTGTGCCTCGACCTGGCGCTCGGTTTCCACCATGAAGCCATAGCTGCGCTGGCGCCCGCCCAGGCCCGCCAGCAGGCCGATGCCAAAGGCGCCGGCATACCAGAGCGGCACCAACCGGCTGGTGTGCGTGCCGAGCTGGCGCACGCGCTGGTCGGTCCAGGCCAGATGGTCCCACTCCTCCTGCGCGGCTTGCTCGAAGTGAGCGCGGCTTGCCTCGTCGGCGGCCAGCAGGCCTTGGGCGTCGTACAGCGCCTGGGCGCAAACCTCGCCGACATGGTTGACGCGCATCAGCGCGCCCGCCAGCTGTTTGTCGTCCGTACTCAACTCAGCCTCCGGCACCTGCTGCGCCGGCGACGCGCGCGAGCCCATGGGCGTGCTGAAAGCCACGCGCAGGCCCTTGTCGAGGCAGGAAATCAAACGGTCAGCAAAATCCAAGGCCATGACGACGGCACCCATCCAATGAAATTCAGGCCGACTCCAGCGGCTTGCCCTGGGTCAGGAAATCCCACAGCGCCACGGCGGCGGGCTTGCTGCGCTTGGCCACGTCGGGCCGTTCGCGGTAGATGCGCAGCTCCATGCTGAGCTCGAACTCGCCAGGTTTGGCGGCCTGCACCAGGCGCCTGGACTTGAGCTCCTTGCTGACCGAGCTGGCCGGCAGGAAGGCCAGCCCGTGGCCTTCAAGCGCCATGGCCTTGAGGCCTTCGGCCATGTCGGTCTCGTAGATGGCGTCCAGCGTCAGCGGCGACGGCGAGGCCTTGACGATCAGCTCGACCAGGCGGCCCAGGTAGGCGCCCGAGGCGTAGCTGAGAAACGGAATCTTCTGCCCGGGGTGGCCTGGCAGGCGAAACAGCGGACCGCCCTGCGCATCGGCGCGCGCGTAGGCCGCCAGGGTTTCATGGCCCAGCGAGACCATTTCGTAGCGCTCCGGGTCGAGCTGCAAGGGCTGGCTGGGGTGGTGGTAGACCACCAGCAGGTCGCAATTGCCTTCGGTGAGCTGCAAGGTGGCGTCGTGCACGTTGAGCGCGATGAGCCGGCTCTTGATGTCGCCGAAGCGCTGGCGCAACTCCATCAGCCAATGCGGGAAGAAGCTGAACGCCAGCGAATGCGGCACGGCGAACTCGATCATGTCCTGCCCGGCCGACTGGTGGCTGCGCAGCATGTTGCGCGTGGCCTGCAGATTGCTCAGCACCTCGATGGCCTGGTCCAGCAGGGTCTCGCCCGCCGCCGTCAGCCGCGTGGGATAGGAGGAGCGGTCCACCAGGTCGACACCGGCCCAGGCTTCCAGCGCCTGGATGCGGCGCGAGAACGCCGGTTGGGTGACGTGCCTGAGCTGCGCCGAGCGCGAAAAACTGCGCGTCTCGGCCAGGCTCACAAAGTCTTCAAGCCATTTGGTTTCCACGCCGGCAGTGTATTGCGAAACACTGTCAAGCCGGATTCAGCGCACCATCTGGCACCGCGGGCTCCTGTGCAGCGCCTGCGCCCGACTGCTGCAGGCGCCACATGCGCGCGTAGGTGCCTTCGCGCGCCAGCAGTTCGGCGTGGCGGCCGCGTTCGATCACATGGCCTTTTTCCATCACCAGGATCTCGTGCGCGTCGACGATAGTGGACAAGCGGTGCGCGATCACGAGCACGGTCTTGTTCTGCGCCACCGATTCCAGCTCGGCCTGAATGGCGCGCTCGTTGCTGGAGTCCAGCGCCGAGGTGGCCTCGTCGAAGATCAGGATGGGCGGGTTCTTCAGCAGCGTGCGCGCGATCGCGACGCGCTGCTTCTCGCCGCCGCTGAGCTTGAGGCCGCGCTCGCCCACCATGGTCTCGTAGCCCTTGGGCGTGCTGGCGATGAAGTCGTGGATGTGCGCCGCGCGGGCGGCCGCCTCCACCTCGGCCTGCGTGGCGCCGGGCCGGCCATAGGCGATGTTGTAGGCCACGGTGTCGTTGAACAGCACGGTGTCCTGCGGCACGATGCCGATGGCGCGGCGCAGGCTGCCCTGCGTGACCGCGCGGATGTCCTGGCCGTCGATCAGGATGCGGCCTTGGTCGACGTCGTAGAAGCGGTAGAGCAGGCGCGCCAGCGTGCTCTTGCCCGAGCCGCTGGGGCCGACGATGGCCAGCTTCTTGCCGCCGGGAATCTCGAAGCTGACATCAAACAGGATCTTGCGCGCCGGGTCGTAGCCGAAGTTGACACCCTCGAAGCGGACCGTTGCGTCATTCACCGCCAGGTCGAACGCCCCTGGCGCGTCGGCGACTTCGCGCTCGCGCTCCAGCAAGCGGAACATCTTGTCGAGATCGGTCAGGCTTTGCTTGATCTCGCGGTAGATCACGCCCAAGAAGTTGAGCGGAATGTAAAGCTGGATCATGAAGGCGTTGACCATCACCAGGTCGCCCAGGGTCATGCGGCCCGTCACCACGCCCTGGGTGGCGCGCCACAGCATCACCACCAGCGCCAGCCCGATGATGAGCTGCTGGCCGCTGTTGAGCATGGACAAGGTGGATTGCGACTTCAGCTGCGCCCGCCGCAGCCGCTCCAGACTGTCGTCGTAGCGCCTGGCCTCAAAGTCCTCGTTGTTGAAGTACTTGACGGTCTCGTAGTTCAGCAGCGAGTCCAGCGCCTTGCTGTGGGCCACGGTGTCGAGCTCGTTGAGCTGCTTGCGGAACTTGGTGCGCCACTCCGTGACGCTGACCGTGAAAGTAATGTAGACCGCCAGCGCGACGACGGTGATGCCCGCGAACCAGACGTCAAACTTGACGGCCAACAAACCCAGCACCAGCGCCACCTCGATCAGCGTGGGCACGATGCTGTAGAGCGAATACGAAATCAGCGACTGCACGGCGCGCGTGCCGCGCTCGATGTCGCGCGTCATGCCGCCGGTCTGGCGCTCCAGGTGGAAGCGCAGGCTCAGGTCGTGCAGATGGCGGAACACCTGCAGCGAAATGCTGCGCGAGGTGCCTTCGGTCGCCTTGGCAAACACCAGCTCGCGCGCTTCGGTGAAGAGCGAGGTCATCAGGCGCAGGCCGCCATAGGCCAGCAGCAGCCCCAGGGGCACGACCAGCAGCGATTCCGCGGAACCGGGCTTGATGGCCAGCTTGTCGACCAGCGACTTCAGCAGCATGGGCACGCCCACATTGCACAGCTTGGCCCCCACCATGAAGCTCAGGGCCAGGCTGACGCGCCAGCGGTACTGCCACAGATAGCGCAGCAGCTTGAGCGTGGTGGCCCAGTCGCTGCGCGGCGCCGCCGTTGCTGCTGCTGTTACCGCTGCCGCAGCAGCAGGCGCAGGCGCAGGATCTGAAGGGGAATATCGACGCATGGGAGGAAGCCGGACCGCACTGGAGGACAATGCCTGCCATTGTCACCGGTTGTCCCCATGAACGCAGAAACCACGCCAACAAGCCCCACCACTGAAAACCCCTATCCGCGCGAACTGGTCCTGCGCGTGATGCCCATGCCGGCCGACGCCAACCACAACGGCGACGTCTTCGGCGGCTGGATCATGTCGCACGTGGACATTGCCGGGTCGGTGCTGCCGGCGCGCATCTCACGCGGCCGCGTGGCGACGGTGGCGGTGAACGAGATGGTGTTCAAGCAGGCCGTGTCGATCGGCGATCTGCTGTCGTTCTATGCGCAGGTGATCCGCATCGGACGCACCTCGATCACGGTCAAGGTCGACGTCAGCGCGGAGCGCAATCCCGAGAATCCGCAAGAGGTGAAGGTCACCGAAGCGCAACTGACCTTCGTGGCCATCGACCACGAAGGCAAGCCGCGCATGTTCGTTCACCCCGGAGAGTGAACGACGCTGTCAGTCGAACTTGCTGAAGTCAGGCTGACGCTTCTGGAAGAAGGCCTGGAAGGCCTCCATCGCTTCGGGCGAACGCAGCCGCGCGCTGAACAGCTCGGCTTCGACCTTGATGGTGTCCGTCAGCTGCTCGACGCTGTGGCGACGCATCAGGCGCTTGCTCTCGCGTACGGCCGTCGGGGCCAGGTTGTTGAAGCGCTCGGCCACGCGGCGCGCGTGGTTGGCCACTTCGGACGCGGGCAGCACCGCATTGGCAATGCCGCAGTCCGCCGCGTCGGCACCCGTGAACGGATCGCCCAGCAGCAGCTTTTCGGCGGCCTTGACATGGCCCAGCAGGCGCGGCACCACCAGGCTGGAACCGAACTCGGGCACCAGGCCCAGGCCGACGAAGGGCATGGCCAGACGCGCATCGTCGGCCACGTAGACCAGGTCGCAATGCAGCAGCAGGGTCGTGCCGATGCCGATGGCCGCGCCGTTCACGGCCGCCACGACCGGCTTCTCGCAGGCCAGCAAGGCGCGCATGAACTGGAACACCGGCGCGCTCTCGTCCCGCGGCGGGCTGGACATGAAGTCCTCGATGTCATTGCCGGAGGTGAAGATGTTCGGCTGTCCCTGGATCAGCACCGCACGGCAGGACTTGTCGTCGTTGGCCGCCAGCAAGGCGTCGGCCATGGACTGGTACATCGCCCGCGTCAGCGCGTTCTTCTTCTCAGGCCGCGCGATTTCGATCGTGGTCACGCCGTTCAGCGTGTAGGTCTTGATGCTCATGGGTGTCTCCTGGAACTCAGGCGGATATGCGTTGGCAACATTTTCACTGCAAAAAAAGAAAGGCACTCGACGACTGCCGAATGCCTTTCTTGACGGCTCATACGAGCTCAGAGACGCTCAAAAATACCTGCAGCGCCTTGGCCCGTGCCCACGCACATCGTCACCATGCCGTACTTCTGGTTGGTGCGGCGCAGGCCGTGGATCACCGAAGCCGAGCGGATCGCGCCGGTGGCACCCAGCGGGTGGCCCAGGGCGATCGCGCCGCCGTTCGGGTTCACCAGCGCGCGGTTCAGCTCGATGCCCTTGGCGTCGAGGTCGTTCAGCACGGCCAGCGACTGCGCGGCAAAGGCTTCGTTCAGTTCAACCCAGCCCATGTCGGAGGCCTTCAGGCCGGCCAGCTTGAGCGCGGCGGGAATGGCTTCGATCGGGCCAATGCCCATGATCTCGGGCGGCACGCCGCGCACGGCAAAGCTGACGAAACGCGCCAGCGGGGTCAGGCCGAAGCGCTTGACGGCGGCTTCCGAGGCGATGATCAGGGCGCCGGCGCCGTCCGAGGTTTGCGAGCTGTTGCCCGCCGTGACCGAGCCCTTGGCGGCAAACACAGGCTTGAGCTTGGCCAGGCCTTCCAGCGAGGTCTCGCGGCGCGGACCTTCGTCGGTGTCGACGGTGCGGGTCTTGCTGCTGATCGTGCCGTCAGCCAAGTTGGGCGTGCGGGTGATCACGTCGAACGGCGTGGTCTCGGCGCGGAAGTGGCCGGCTTCGATGGCTGCCAGTGCGCGCTGGTGCGACTGCAGCGCGAATTCGTCCTGCGCTTCGCGGCTGATCTTCCACTGCTGGGCAACCTTCTCGGCCGTCAGGCCCATGCCGTAGGCGACGCCGATGTTCTCGTCCTTCTCGAAGATCGCGGGCGCCAGCGAGGGCTTGTTGCCGCTCATGGGCACCATGCTCATCGACTCGACGCCCGCGGCGATCATCACCTCGGCCTCGCCGACGCGGATGCGGTCGGCAGCCATCTGCACCGCGGTCAGGCCCGAAGCGCAGAAACGATTGACGGTGACGCCGCCCACGCTGGTGGGCAGGCCAGCCAGCACCGCGCCGACGCGGGCAATGTTCATGCCCTGTTCGCCTTCAGGGAAGGAGCAGCCGACGATGGCGTCTTCAATGGCGGCGGGGTCCAGGCCCGGCGCCTGGGCCAGCGCGGCCTGGATGGCGCGCACCAGCAGCTCGTCCGGACGGGTGTTCTTGTAGTAGCCGCGGCCCGACTTGCCGATGGGCAGGCGGGTGGCGGCGCAGATATAGGCTTCTTGAACTTGCTTGCTCATGATCCTGATCCTTTCATGACCAGTTAAATCTGTATTCGGTGACGTGCCCGAAGGCACGGTGCGCGGCTGAGTGGGCGTCGCGAGCGGCTGTCAGGCTAGGCGGACGGAGCGCAGGAACCGGAACGTACTTCCTGTACGTGAGGATTCCGAGCACCGCCCAACGACGCATGACGGCCGCGCAGTAGCCCAATCAGTTGCGCACAGGCTTGCCGGTTTGCAGCATGCCCATGATGCGTTCCTGCGTCTTGGGGTGCTCCAGCAGCGAGCAGAAGTGCTTGCGCTCCAGGGCCATCAGGTATTCCTCGCTGACCAGCGATCCGGCTTCCACGTCGCCGCCGCAGACCACGTCGGCGATCAGGCTGGCCAGATAGAAGTCGTGCGCGCTGATGAAGCCGCCGTCGCGCATGTTGGCGAGCTGGCCCTTGATGGTGGCGATGCCGGAGCGGCCCGCCACAGGGAACAGCGCCTTGAGCGGCGGACGGTAGCCGGCGTCGAACATGGCCTTGGCCTGGACGCTGGCCACGTGCAGCAGCTCGTCCTTGTTCGGCACGATCAGGTCGCTGTCGAGGAAGAAGCCGTTCTTGCGGGTTTCCAGCGCCGAGGTCGCGACCTTGGCCGTGGCGGCCGTGGTGAAGCCGTCCTTCAGGAAGGCGAAGATGTCGGCGCCGGCATTGCCCGCGTTGGCCATTTCGGCGGCGCGGCGTGCAATGTAGGTCAGGCCACCGGCACCCGGGATCAGGCCCACGCCCACTTCGACCAGGCCGACATAGCTCTCCATGTGAGCCACGCGGCGGGCGCAGTGCACGGCCAGCTCGCAGCCGCCGCCCAGCGCCAGGCCGCGCACGGCGGCCACCACCGGCACATTGGCGTAGCGGATGCGCAGCATCGCGTCCTGCAGTTTCTTCTCTTCAGGGATGATGCCCTTGGCGCCCTTGGTCATGAAGACCGGCATCAGCGCTTCCAGGTTGGCGCCGGCCGAGAACACGTCGTCCGGCGACCAGATCACCAGGCCCTTGTAGCTCTGCTCGGCCAGTTCCACGGCCTTGAGCAGGCCGTCGGTGACGGTCGGGCTGATCAGATGCAGCTTGGCGGTGATGGAAGCGATCAGCACTTCGCCGTCCAACGTCCAGACGCGCACTTCCTCGTTCTTGAACAGCTCGGTGCCGGCCTTGAGCGGATCGACAGCGCCGGAACCGAACAGGCTTTCCGGGAACGCTTGGCGCTCGTAGACCGGCAGGGCCGAACGCGGCTTGAAGCGGCCCTCCGCCGCGCTCCAGGAGCCGGCAGCGCTGTGCACGCCGCCGTTGTCGGCGACCGGGCCTTCGAACACCCAGCCGGGCAGCGGCGCATTGCACAGGGCCTTGCCGGCGGCGATGTCTTCGGCCACCCACTCGGCGACCTGCTTCCAGCCGGCCTGCTGCCAGAGCTCGAACGGGCCCTGCTGCGAGCCGAAGCCCCAGCGCATCGCGAAGTCGATCTC